>Ga0209367_1008131_pt1 | contig 14365 bp, 8 predicted proteins | sample WorMetLIZISLAND2_FD_187412 | JGI IMG/M metagenome (GOLD analysis project Ga0209367, IMG submission 187412) | Marine gutless worms symbiont microbial communities from Max Planck institute for Marine Microbiology, Germany - Olavius geniculatus... ... | reverse complement strand
AGGTAGATCAGGTAGGCACATTATTAGGTACATGGTAGAACTTATGTTCCTGGTAGTCATAGGACCATGCCATGACACTGTCATGTATTTAAATCAGGCTTATTCAGTATTATATCAGAGTCCATCTCAAGCCATATTTGTTTCATTGTAACACAGACTTAAAAATATATTATTTTTGAATAAATTTGGTAATTGATAACAAAGTGACTGATAATTCAGTCCCAACCACAGTCCTGGTAATGCAGTGAAGAAATATGGCTGCATTCTTACATTAATAATGTGATAAATGTAATTAGATAAAGTGGCGATCTACCACTAGTAATTTTCTGTTTACTAGTGTGAGATGGTCGATCTACCCCTAGCACTGACCTTTTGTAAAATATAATTGTCCAAAAACGTACAATATCTAGAGATGGTAATAATGTCGAGTGGTAAATTTTTAAAGTGTTCAAGTAAAAAGTTACATATAATATATATGTATTACATATAATAAGTGTCAAAAAGGTTTACGTGTAGTTCAGAGTACGTTTTCATATTTCAGAAAATAGTGCACAACTTGTAGGGCTTTACAATTGCAATACATTGCTCTGTATGTTCATGCAGTTAACTGAGCAAAGTTGCAGCCATCAACTAGCATTAATGTACATTAAAAATTAATGCAGAGTAAAATCGTTCAAATTATTGGAAAAATGTTTAACATGTCCTCCAATGTTTTTGTCATTCACTATAACTAATATTTTAACATTTAAGTTAAATACTTCAAAAATTTGCCATCAGAACTTCTGTCCATCTGTAGATATTGTTTGTTTTTAAATATTTATATTTAGTGTAGCAACATAATGTGTGGTGTGCATGCCTCTTAGTAGCAAATTTCTTACACAGTCTATTGGTGAAAAATATTGGGAAAAATGGTCAGTATTTAGCGAAGATATGGATAAAGTGCAATAGCTTACTTTTTGGCTCACCCTGTACAACCCTAAACCTAAGCCGGGAGCATCCGCTGAGGCCCGCCATAGCTAACCTAGCCATACCACATAGCATTACTGTACATTGCTGTTGAACTCAGCCCAGTGTTTGAATTGCTGGGGGAAGGGGGGTTGGGGAGGTTCAACTCCCCCAACTGTTTTCTCAACCCCGTAACACACTGTTAAAAATTATGTACACCGGGGGTCAGCTATATACGGTATACATACGATTTACATCACAATTTTGTTTGGTCTCTGACCATCGAAAAGTTCAACTCGCCCCCCAGCTAATTTTTCACAATTCAGACACTGACTCTATAGCTAATTCTAACTTTATCCCTAAACATACATCCCAAATAATACATTACCTGGAGAACGATGCACACGGTTAGAAGTGTGCACAGAGCAATGACGTATACCGTGCACACGGCTGCCGTAAGAGACTGCCTATGACAGGGATGTGCACGAGACCTGAGACGCATAGGTCTGAGACTAAACCGAGATGTTGAGGATTTTGTTTGAGATGACACTGAGGTGAGATGTTAATACATCTCAAGACCATCTTGAAACCAAGACATTGAAACCGAAACACATCCCTGAGCCTATGGCAGTATGAGATCCCATTGTACCACCGCAGACAGATGCCCTTACGGCAGAGCAATCGTATTTAACCGTATGTCATTCACGTTTATCCTGAACCTTCCCGGTTGCCACGGCAATGAAATTTGAGACAAAGTAGGCTATAACTCGGCTTCTGTAAGGGATATCTGAGAGATCTTTGCATTTATAAAGAGGTTTTGGGGGTTGGACCATCAAATGCTGCCAATCAAATATTACCCCGACTGACCCTTGTTGCCACGGCAACAAAATTTGGGATAAAATAGGCTATAACTCGGCATGTGTAGAAGAATTAAACAATTGTTTAAACAGTCATATGCTGTAAGCTTATGATTGGTCCTTTGTCGTGATTGTCGTCCATCTGTCCATCACGGATGTACTGTGGCTAAACGGTACAAGATAGCACCTAAGTTGCTATTGATCTCTTAATAGGAAGTCGCATACTGACTTTCAAATGAAATATAAATCGATGACCTTGGATGACCTTGAAGGCCGTTACGTGCTGTTGCAGCTAAACAGGGGGAGATAGGGCGTAAGTTGCTATTGATCACCAATAGAAAGTGGCATACGCCCTTTCAGATGACACAAAAATTATTGACTTTAGATGACCGTTAAGGTCAGTGACACCAGTGTGGTCGGCCCCACCCTAGCGACATCTGGGCTTCTTGTTCATATTGCTTGATGTAGGCCAACAATCCAACTTTTGTTTCTACAGGGTGGTTATGGTCAGCCAGGTTATGGACAGCAAGCAGCTTATAGGCAGCAGCCAGCTTATGGACAACAGCCATATGGTCAACCAGGTAAAGTCTACTTTAACCCTTTAACTGTATGTTAAGAAAATGTGTAATCCATATCAGTGCTGACACAGTATCAGGATTTCAGTTTCGATGCAATATTGACATGATGTCAATATTTTATCAATGTGTAAGATATACAAGCACACAAGCAGTACGCCAGTCATAGGGATGTGACGAACTTTGCATTTGCATTAGACGATGTGCGAATACTGACCACTTTTCAACTATTCGATATTCAACGAATAGTTGGAAACGTTTCTGGTGAATGCGAATATTTTATTTTATTCAACTTGATTGAACTTTAGATAGGGGACACTGACTGAAGAGAACACTGAACACTCTGCATGTTTTATTTTCTTAATTCGACTTAATTCATTGAACTTTGCCTTAGGTACTGAATTACTGATTTTTTCTGACCGAACAGCAGCAAACGCTGAATACTGAAAAATACTTTAGATGTTTTGCTTTTTTCAGATGGTACAGTGAAGTTTTCTTGAGGCTGAATAAGTATATGTATTCGCATTATTTTAGGAACCGAAGGGGAAAATTTCCAATAATGACCTTGACGCCAGTAACCGTTAGTATATTATTTATAAGCCGGGTCTCAAATAGATGCCGGGTCTCTAATATTATAAGCCATAAGGAACGAAAAAGCAGCTAGAAGAATACAGGAGAAAATAATGGACATGAGGAGAAACATTAGATTGGTGACAGTCTAAAAATATTTCTTGTTTGAACTTAAAACCTGTGTGTTTGGCATTGTGGCCATGCTTTGGAATGGCTTTTCACAGATGAGATCATTTTTTCGGACAGGGAGATTTTTGGGATCTTGTCTATTGGCTTGTTATTTTCGTTCTGCATCATAGCATCATTAGTATTTTGTCATAAGTGGTTGTGTTTTGTGCTGTTGTCGATGAGGCATGGCTGGAGCTATGCCGGGAATTGATCCAAATGTCCAGCAGTGGTTTGTGGCCGTTGATACGGATCGCTCCGGGCGCATCAACATGACTGAACTGCAGCAGGCGCTTGGACACCAGCCGTGGGCTCGCTTCGGTCCGGAGACATGTCGTCTCATGATCAGTTAGTGCTTGCACATCTCACTGTGTGCTATGCGCCATCTTATTCATTTGTTATCTCCGCCAAGGTGAATGTAGTGAACATTGGTGGAGATTAAGTGATCGAGCGTTTCTGTCTGTCTGTCCATGCACGTGATGACTCAATGCCTGTGTGACGCCATAATAGCAATGACGTCATTCTACAGCACAAGCAGCAATGCTGGCGTACTGTTATTACTTCTCTTTTCATTTTCTCTGTCGCGTAGCAGCTTTACCCTTCCACCTTCTCTTTCTTTGAATGATCCCTGTTGCCATGGCAACGAAATTTGAGACAAAATGGACTTTAACTTGGCTTGCAGAGAAGTACACTGTGTCCCAAAAAAAGCATCCCCAACATTTTCGACTGTAGCTTGAAAAGCAATCAGCAGATTTTAATAATTTTTGGTACAAATATTCCTGATACAGCTGGCCATCAAATGACCATTCAATTTCCCACCTCACCCAACGTCTGTTTCTGCACTACCTAGGGAAAACACCACCAGCGAAATATCACTTTTTTATTCAGTGTGATATGATTGCTTAATTAATATAGCATGTAAAAAGACATTTTGTTCACATTTCTGACACTTTGGCTGACAATTCATCCAACTGTCCATTTTTCAACTGCCTGCAGTAAAATTGCTTGAAGTATTGGCCCACTATGCAAACACAGGCAAGGAGATGCTTTCTCCATTCATTGACAGCAGTATCGATAAAGTTTTACTCCAGACCAATGCAGACTGTACCAGTCACTTCTTGACTTCACAAACATTCCTAAACTTCATCTGGTAGACACACTGCCGCATGACAGTCAAACCTTGTAATAGACCGACTGTTGGGGCCCACAAGTTAGGACAGACGGAATTTATGAACGTTTTTTCATTCATTTTAACACGTATTGTGCTTGGTCTGCTTTCCCCAGGTAGTGCAAAAGCAGACGTTTGGTGAGGTGGAAACTAAAGCACTTATTTAATAGTCAGTTGTGTCAGAAATATTTCTGCCAAAAATTATTAAAATCTGCTAATCTTTTTTTAATTTACAATCGTTAATGTTGGGGATGTTTTTTTCAGTTTTTCTGTTTATTTCAACACATATTTCGCTTGATCTGCTTTCCCTAGGTAGTGCAGAAGCATACATTGGGTGAGGTGGAAAACTGAACAGTCATTTGATGCCAAGTTGTGCTGCGAATATTCTTACCAAAAATTGTCAAAATTTGGTAATTGGTTTTCAAATTACAGTCGAAAATGTCTGGGATGCTTTTTGGGACACAGCGTAGTAGTAATAGTAGTAGTAATGTTTAAATTACTTCACTTGGTGGAGATATTATGCACTCTCACGAGTGCCTTCTAGTTCGTTTATTTATTTCACAAGGCCAGCTTAAAGCACATGAGTAAAAACACAGAAATACAATGTAAAACAATATGCCACAGATTACCGTGGTAAATTTGTGACCACTAAGTCCACTAGCTTACGTTTATGCATGAGAAAAGCTACGACTGTAATATGTGGATTGTGGACACTGATGGACAGAAGCCTGCCATTTTTGATGTGATTAGTAGCTGATTTTGCAGTTTGGAGGTTATAAACTCATAATGATTGCCAAAAAATAATAGTTATTAAACATATGTACATTTCTGTATTTTTCTAATAATGAACAGAATGTTGTTTGGCATACAGGCATAAAAAGAGGAAAAAGTATTTTTGGAAATGTCATATATTTTGGCAAGATATTTTTCTGCAAATATTAAAAGTTAGCAAGAGTACCAGTAATCAGTTTGCAGTTTTCAGCCGTCAGACGTTTGATTTAATTAGTACTGTTAGCAAATACAGAAACTAGTTGTCAATTTGTTCATTGCTGATCACTCACTGGCATTGGCTAATGTGTGTGTGAAGCCATGTTTGACCGAGATCGGTCCGGCAGCATTGAGCTGCACGAGTTCCAGGCATTGTGGACTTACATTGGTCAGTGGCGGCAAGTATTTGACCAGTATGACCGTGACAGATCGGGCGCCATTGACGGCAGTGAATTGCACAACAGTAAGTTACTGTTACTGCTGCTGCTGGTGGTGGTGTTTTTAACTAGAAGAAACAAAACCTGAGTTGATGAGTCTGTAGAATTCAAATTTGGAGCCTCCCAAATAGCCGTGTTGTTGTATGTGCATTATACACCGTGGTCCATAAAAACGTGGCACTTTACTTTTGTCCATGTCTTTGCCAATTATTGACCGATTTTCACCAGCACACTCTGCTGACAGTTTGCGAGCACTTCAGTGTATTTTTGGTGATGCTAGATATGAAGAGGTATGTTTTAAGTTTTAACTGTTGCTGATCGATGAGGACTGATGACCAAACTTTTTTGAACACTGACGTATGCCACCAAAACGTGATCTTTCACTCTCTAACTATTTGCATCATGCTTGACCATACGAACTGTAAAAACATGGACAACTCATTACGTGAAATGTTTTTTTGTCAGACTTAACCGATTTTGCTTTATTGCATGTATCTTGTGTGTCATTTACTTTTACTTTTAGCTTAGTGTTTTTATGTTTTAATCCAGCTGTTGTCTGCAATATACAGGGTCGGCCAAAAAGATGATGCAACTTGCTGTTGTCAGAATTTCGCCAAATTTCGACCAAATTTGATAATTTTTGGCACAAAGATAGCCAAGCTGATGCAATTATGTGAGGTACACTCATTGTCCACCTCACCTAATTTATGTCAACACACCACCGTGTAAAATGCAGATGCTCCAAATTGTCATTTTTTGGCCCGACCTGTAGAACGAAGATTTTCATTTATTAGAAACTCGCATAGACTTCTGAGCAAGCTGTAGCCAACTTGTACCGAGTGGAGTGTTTTGATGTGTTGCAGTGCTGTCACAGATGGGTTACCGCCTGTCTCCACAATTCATTCAGAGCCTGCTCTATCGCTATGACCCACAGAGAAAACAGAGCCTCAACTTCGACGCGTTTGTCCAGTCATGCGTCCTGCTCAAGAGCCTGACGGACATATTCCGTCAGAAGGACACGCAGATGCGCGGAATGATCCAAATCTCCTACGAGGAGTTTCTGTCCGCTGTTTTCGCCTGCACCTTCTAGCTTTCCTCAGTTGTTGGCGTAACTTCGTGCACAGTGCTTACTGTATGCATTTTTTGCTTTTCAACGGTTATATTTATTATTTGTCGTTGGCTGCACATGCCTTGAATTATCCTCAAATTGCGAATACCATATTGGTTCTGCATGTTCTCCTGCAGTGCCCACCAAACACTGCGGAGAAAGTGAGCACCTATAAGCAGAGGTGTCAAACTTTTGTATGCTGTGGGATATAATATGCACTTCTTATTTTCCCTATTGTCTCCCGAGCTGCCCTCCCCCTTCTCCAAGCTAAAAGTATCTCCAGAATTTAGCTATAGTCTTCTAAAAACAGGCCTAACCTGCCATTGTCAACAAACTAATTTTTACTCCTCGCGCACTACGTTCATAACATAGCGAAGAGGAGTATGTATATAAGATCAGTGTAATATTGAAGACCGATTGACCTACCAACAACCGACCTCTGTTTCTGGAAGAGACTTCCTGTAAGAACTTCAAATGGCCATATCTCCATAACGGTGCTAGATAGACGCATGGTCACTATGGACCACCGATAGGAAGTCGACCCCCGGGATTCGAATGGTCATTGGTCGCATGACCGATGGCGTCATTTGCGATGAGAAAAAAGGAACTGAAAAGCATTTAAAAGAATACAGGAGAAAATAATGCGCGCGAGGAGTACATTAGATTGGTCATAATCTAAAATATTTCTTGTTATGCATTACATGCCATAATGCATTAAAATGAATCTTCTTTCATATTTGGCACATTTGATTTCACGTCACTCACACTGTGACTGCTGTACGTAATGATGGAGGATCTTGTGATCTTTGATCGTGTGCCAGTTGCCAGATTTCTGCTTAGTCAAAACTGTAGCATATCAAGCCACTGTAAATTGTTGATCAGCGATGGAGTAGCAGAAGTGGAATTTGAAATTGGTTTGACGAACACTGTAACGATAAAGTGGCATAGTCATGATTTTTGGTTGGGTCTCAAAACAGAACTGAGTAAGCATAAGATGCAAAAACTGCTACACCATGTCCCAAAATTAGTGGTATCCCTACAGGTAAGTTAGTGTAAAATCGTTAATGCCTGATAGATTTTTTTTACAAAATTTGAAAATTTGAGACAATCATTCTGAACTAGCATTTGAAATTTTATCTCAAAGTTGCCACCTATGGCCTTGACGTAAGCTCATAGTCTAAGGCGGGTATGATGCTGCCTATCCCTTTGTCAATAACAACGAATTGAACTTTGAACATAACCCTAACGTAAACAAACTCTGACGTCATAATGACGTTACATTAAGCACACACGGTAAAGTGCGTACGTCATAATGGGTGTGACAGTACGTAGTGTTAAGATAGTGCAGTGTACAGTATTTTGTTGAAATCCATGAACTACAAACTGAATTAGGCGTGTTTGACACAGGGGTGCCGCTAATTTTGGGACATGGTGTATTTCTGTTTTTGCTGGATATCTTTGTGGTTTTGCTTGTTAGTGTTATATGCTTTCCGTGATTGCCATAATCTCTGCCAGCCCTTGAGGCTTGTGATAGGTGTAACATCTAGGGAACAATGCAGCCTCTGCAGCTTTTTGTCCTGCAGGGAGTGTACACCATGGGCTGCTTTTGTTTTTTGAATAGCTCTGTGAAAAGTTGGCCAATTTTAATAATTTTTGGCACGCAACATCATGAAAAAACTTAGCACAAACAGCTTTAGTTTTGCCCAACTCACCTTAATAATGTCACTACACTACTTTGTGAAATGCAGAAGTCGTAGTTTGACCATTTGCAACATTCATAATGGCTATCACATACTTTGGCTCCGAAAATTACCGAGATCCTGAAATCATTGAAAGTCTTGTTACTTATTTGACATTAATTGTATTCATTTTAAGATCGTACGTTGAAGAACTGAAATGATGCATCAATAGCGAGTGGACCACTCGTGAGTCGTGCAGTTATGCAGTTACTGAACTTGCTGTTAGCGAGTTGCATCAACGTCTACATGCTTGCGTTCGTGCTGGAGGAGGACACTTTGAGCACATGCTGTGATAAAGATGACGTGATGAGACGCTTGTGACTTTTTGAGAGATATTAATTGCCAGTCGTCGAGTCGGTTAATCAGTTCTGAGCCGGCGCATGTGTTACCTAGTATGAATTCATTGTTGCAAACGGCCAAACTACAACTTTTGCGTTTCACAAGGTAGTGTAGCGACAGTATTAGGGTGAGGTGGGCAAAACTATACAGTGATTTACGTCAAGTTTCTTCTTGATGATGCTTGCCAAAGTGTTTGATGGAGCTATTCAAAAAATAAAAGTGGCACATTTTTATGGCCCATGGTGTATATATTGAAGCTAATACTTGTAGACACATAGTTTTTGCCACTGTTTCACTATCTTTCTAAAGTTTTTTCTTTCTCCTTAGATGCTTATTTTCTACATATTTGTGTAGTATTTTTCGTATAAATTTTACCAGTTTAAAACAAGTGATGTATTGTGTTAGATAAAATCTGCTATGATCTATTTTCAAGGTGAAATAGTGTGTTTGTTACTGTTGTATTGGTGTATAGCTTGTGGTAAGAACCGCAGCAATAAGTGCGTATGTCTACACCATTCACAGATTTTGTGGCAAATTCAAAATGTCGGCCGCCGCCATCTTGAATTTGCTGTTGGTATCAATTTTGGCCACATGGCCTACTTTCTGCATTGTTTGACTACATTTTAGAGGGCATGCACACTCCTACGCCTACCAATTCTATTAATTTTTGGCCAAGTTCCACAAATGTTGCCATGGCAACAAGAGACGGTCGTGGTAAATTTAGATTGGCCTCATCCAACCGTCCGTTCCCTCCCCCCCCGTTAGACTTAAAGATCTAGCAGTGATTGTGACGTCATGCATGCTGAGTCACTAATGTGGATAGATAGACAAATGGACAGAAAAAAGCGATCTGTTAATCTCCACCAATGTTCACTATGTTCACCTTGGTCGTCTGGCGGAGATAAAAAAATTCACAAATATGTCTCAATCAGTGGCTGAGGTATTGCGTTTTGTGAACAAATGCAAAATGGCGGCCGCCGCCACTTTGAATTTGCTGGTATCAATTTTGGCCACATGGCCTACTTTCTGCAGTGGTTGACTGCATTTGTGTAAAATTTCACAAATTATATATCGATCAGCGGTTGAATTATTAGGCCTACGTAATTTTTATTAGGCCTACGTTTTTGTGGAAAAATACAAAAAAATGGCGGCCGCCGCCATCTTGAATTATTGTGTTGTGATTCTGGACCACCCACAAATGTCCGTTTGTCCACAAGAAGTTGTGTTCAAATTTCGTGTTGATCGTATGTGTACTTTTGGAGATACGCCTGTCGCAATTTTTGCAAATTTGGCTTCAATTGCCTATTTGGGCCTCCCCAAATCATGCTGTTTTTCCATGTCCTATAGCTCTGGAACCCGTTGACCTATTATCACAAAAATTGGCAAAAATATTCTTGTTGTCACGTTATAACTTAAGCAGATTGTGACTCTAATCGGCTGGAAAAGAGCACGACTGCGCATGCGTGAAGTTGTCGCAGTCGTAATTTTTTCTCAGTTCTGCTCTAGTGCACTTCGTATCCTGAGCTCAGGGACAAAAAGTGACCTTGACCTTTGACCTTTTTGTGGTGCGTCGAGTTTCTTGTGGTGTTTGGAATATACGTATTAAATTTGAAGTATCCAGTACGACTTGTGGTTCTTCAATTAATAGTCGCTTTGTTGAAAAACAGTGCTCAAAAGTGAAAACTTGGCCGCCATCTTGTTTACGCAAATTAGGTGGTGATAAGCTCAAAATCCGGCTTGGGAACCGGGATAATCGGATTCAGCATGTTCAAATTGTGTTAAAAAGTCAGGTTCCCGGCCTGCACCCCAAAATGCCGTTATAAGTCAGATTTTTGAGAAATTCGTCTTGATTAAGAGGACAGCAAAGCATTTGCCGACGGGGCGATCAGCTGACTCAGTCGCCTGTCAAATTGCAAGATTTGCGACAACAGTACTTGAATGGGCATACGTAAGTTACAGCGTACGAAAATGTTGGCGTTTTTCTATCCCAGGGCGCAATGGCGCTCCAGACGAATTGCGAAACTTTCGTTCCCACTTACGCTTTCGCTCACGAGAGCAAAAATTTCATCGGTGGAACTGACGCTCCCAGCAGCGAAGTACGTGGCAACTAAAGTTACAGTTATCATCTCTAGACTAGCATAGATGTAAAAAACGTTTTTCTTACGTTTTTAAAAATAAAATTAATTTTATCAAAAACGTTGAAAAGCATTTTATAGCCACTGAAACGAACTGATCGGTTACAGTACGTGGTGGTAGTTTACTTACTTAGTCTAGTGATAGGCTACTTGCGTGGTTTTAGGACCACACATTATTTTGAACAAAAATTAAACAACATTCTCTCTCTTTCTCCAGTTGTAGCTGTACTACACGTACATCATTAGGTTTAAGGCAAAAAGATTAACAACGTTAACGTTTTATCAACGTTTTTAAACGTTTTTTTAATTTTTGCCACTTTTTACGTGTTTTGACGCATTTTTATTATTTTTTACACAACGTTTTTTTTACATAGAGTATACCCCCAGAGTGGTTTACTTGTGCATTTCATTTGTCGCTCTGTGTATCAGCAATTATGTTTTCGTCTGTGAAAGTGACCGGATAACGGAAATATCTGGCTGAATATGGTAATAGGCCTAATAGGCAAGAGTCCCGCAGGACTCTAGAGAAGTCAGTGGAAATTGTGATACGATGCGGTTGGCAACTTGGCATACACAGCGCTGGAACATCGCTATTTAAACGACAGCGAATTTCACCAAGAAATCTAAGTAATAATGCCAATGTGTCTGTCTGCCTGTAACAAGAACTGTAGGCCTAAGTTGTGTTGTGCCGACTTACCGATAGAAGACGTATCCGGACAGACGAGTGTCGACGTCAGCCAAGAACGCCGCGAGAAGTTTGTAGCCGAACGGGAGAATGAAGTTGCTCCGGTAGACCGGAAGTTCTGTCTCGAACGAGATGTGACCATTCAGATTCACCTGCAAATATTCACAATCAAACGCCGCTAAATGAATTTGCTGTTAATACACTTGAGTTTTTTTGACGATGCAGAGATCGTAGTAGGAGGCGACAGTGGCGTAGACAAGGGGGGAAAGTCCCACCCCCGCTCCGATCCTCCAAACAAGACAAACACACGTTTAAACTGCGTTAAATTTGGTCCGTTGATTTTCAGGAAAATAAGTGAAAATGTTGCCACCAGATCTCATATTTCAAAGATATAATACACCGAATTCGATTTCGGCTGGGGCTTTGCCCCAAACTCCTCTGGGGAACTTACAGCGCAACGCTCCTCAGATCCTCTAGCTGGATTTTAGAGGTCCTACTTCTAGGGGAAAGAGGAGAAGGGGAAGGAGAGGAAAAGGGAGGGAAGGAAGGGGAAGGGTCGAGCCCCCCCCCTCCAATTCACATTTCTGGCCACGCCATTGCCTTGACGCTGAGACAGGAAGCGGATGGCTTTACTGTGGAATGCTTCGTGTGGACGGACATCATGCAAAGACAAGATTAGTACACTCAGAAGCTACGACTTTACGACTGAAACTGTATAGGCTACTCTGTACTGAGTTTACGATGTTTACAGCCCTGGGTCTGAGCCCCTAGATACAAGGATACGTGGAAAGAGACTGGCGTTTTGATGCAGGAAAAGCGGCAGCGCATTACCACGGCAATAATGCCAATAAACGCCCTGGCGAGTTCGTGACCGTAACTTGAGTCTCGCTCTGACATTCAAGTACGAGGTTGGTGGTTATGGACGTAGGCTACTAGATATCAGCGTGTCACTCACTCAGGCGAGCATGCGGTCGACCGTACGCGGTGGCGAGTTGACTGGGGGCAAACAGACAGACAGCGGACAGACAGACACGCTTGTCGGACACCCCGCCGTGTGAAAAGATCAACGACTATAAACAGCGAACTGGAATGGATGATGGAATATACATCGTGCACGAACGTAAATACTGTATCGGGTTTTATGTATGCCCAAGCACGGCCCGACGATCAACCGACTGACTTTGACTCTGTTTATGATTTAGACACGTACGTCCGACGTCAGATCAGCATCACGTCTGTCGGCACCTCCACCATGCAGACCCGATGATCGACGCTTGCCGGCCTGCGTGAGTGTAGAGAATCGAACTTCCCATGCCCGGCGTATTAACTCCTTGGCCCCCAGCGTGAGGGCAAGACGTCGCAGGCGCCGACAGTGCATGGGGCCGAATCGTCCATCGTCGACACCACCGCTGCGGGCCAGCCTACCGTTGAAACAGTACTCAAACGATCCGTGCACTGTTTTACCGCCCATATGTTATAGCAACGGGGCAGTATTGCCACAGCAATGACGTCTGTCGGTCTCTCTGTCCGGTGTGACATTGATGTACGCTGATCACATATATAGGGTTCGGTCACCTTGAATTATATTACACAATTAATTAGTCCGGTGTCACAGCTCTTCGCGCGCAAAATTTCAACGATCTAGTGCAAGGGGAACATCCTCAAATTTAGGGTTGAACAAAGGTGGGCAGGGAAAATGTGCGTTTTTAACCGATAAGTCACCGTAGCTTAGAAACCGCGGTGACAGAACACTAATAGAAAGTTGCATAAGCCCTTTCATATGACATGAAAACCAGACAGACAACCGTACGGACAGAATAAATCGATCGAGTAAGTAAGTAAGTAAGCTTGGTCGTCCGCATGGGGCGGTGTGGCAAGTCTGCGCTGGCTTAGCTCTTGTAATACCGCCTTGTGCGAAGCAAAGAAGCAGCAAACCTACCGCAGGCGGGCCTGCGCGTAACACGAGTTGATCAAACAGACTGCCAAAAGGAGGACAAAATATCAGCTGCGTCACTGCGTGGCGGGTTATCGTGTCACGTAGGTTTACAGTGTGGATTGTATGTTGGCTTATTATCAAGACTCGTGATTGATAAATACAGGTGCAAGAAACGGGGAGTATGTCGAAAGTCCAAGCAAAGTCAAGACTGCACACAAACCACACCACCTCGACGTAGGCCTACCACGTGATACGATCATATGAGGTAGGCCTCCGGCCATCACATACAGAGTACAGTTACCCAGTAAGCTCCTAAGTTTTTTTTGTCACAACTGCGTCATTTTCCTCGCGACATACTTTCGAGCAAATTTGCAATTATTGCAATAATTGATCATTAAAGATTCCATCATATCCTAAACGTGTCGCTCAATTGTGAAATAAACTACAGTCAGATGTATAGGTTAATTTTCGGTATTCTGAAGCTAGCTACTTATTTCGTGACGCGTTGATGTTGCAACGTTTTTCGAGTTTAGCACTAATTTCACTAGGCCCTAATGAAAAAAACTGAAGATCGACCAATATCCGATGATAAATGTCTAAAAGCGGGCTTATTATCTCCGCCAATGGAACGAAGTGAATTAGAGGAGATTATGAGATTGCTTTTGTCCGTGTGTCTGTGTATACACTTCGCTTAATTAGCGGAGATATGCACTCTAACGAACGCCTTCTACACTGTCCCCAAAAAAACATCCCCGAAATTTTCGACTGTAACTTAAAAACCAATTATCAGATTTTGATAATTTTTGATACGAATATTCTTGACACAACTTGCCATCAAATGACCGTTCAGTTTCCCACCTCACCCAACGTTTGTTTCTGCACTACCTGGGGAAAACCCAACCAGCGAAATATCACTTTTTTATCCAATGCAATATGAT
>Ga0209367_1008129_pt1 | contig 14366 bp, 8 predicted proteins | sample WorMetLIZISLAND2_FD_187412 | JGI IMG/M metagenome (GOLD analysis project Ga0209367, IMG submission 187412) | Marine gutless worms symbiont microbial communities from Max Planck institute for Marine Microbiology, Germany - Olavius geniculatus... ... | reverse complement strand
CTACAAACCGTCGCCTCCAGTTTCTGCATGCGGTTAGTCATTCAGTCGGCGCTCATACGGAATCTTTACAGCCAGCAGCAGCAGCGAGGACGAGGCCAGTCAGGCGCCCGTGCCAGCAGTGACGACTTCAACGGCGTCGGAATCGTTAGCTGCATCAACCTCTGACGACTGCTGCGAAGTGTGCCTCGTGGCGCCACGTGCTGGCTTCGCATTGGTGCCGTGCGGACATGCGCGCTTCTGTGAACCGTGTGCCATGCGTGTGTCAGATATGACTGCGGGATGCCCTGATGGTCGTTTTAGACGTACTGCATGATAGTAACATTAAATTGTATTTGACGCGATATTTACTGCTTCGTTAAACACGCTTCGCTAAACATAACACGCTTAGACGGTATACAGTAATACACAGATGACTAAGACAATTAAGACGAACTGATATCTACAGTTCGTATAACATTCACAGTAACAAAAAAAACTTAGTGAGCAGATACTCGAACATCGAAACAAGTCTCGCGATGTCCACCCTTGCTACATGGTCTCACGTTGTCCAGTCTCGCGATGTCAGTCCCCACAATTTTGATGGTCTCGCGATGTCAGGTCTCGCGTTTTCAGTCGCCCCCCATACCCCTGAATCAATCGACTTAAAATTTGACTTAGATGATTATGTCGGCGGTCTGACCCTACGTGCCAAAATGGCCTAGCAGGGTCGGCGGGGCAAAGGGGTAAAATATAATGTTCAAAAATGGTTTTTTTCTTTCTTTTTTATACTTTTTTGCCAAGCTCTGGAGAACACATTTTTTGGAGTATTGCCGCATTCTTTGCACTGGATGACGTGATTCATCTTTCATATTTTCCCTCTTTAATCCCCCCAAAACTGCAAATTTTTGGACCATTTTCGGACTGAAAAATTACAACTGAAAATGCTTAACAATGGAGATGCTCATCTACAAACTACCCTTAATCGTCATCGTAGCCCCACCAAAGTGGCATAGTGAATAGACAATGTGGACTCGGGAATTTCAAATATGCGGTTATTTTGAACCCCCTGCCTACAGGTCACGTGACACGGCGCATATGCAGTGAACTTCTGGCCTTTAACCATGGCAAATGCAAGTTTGAGGGTTCATATCTCCCTAATGATGCAAGTTAGACGCATGGATGGACCACCAATAGGAAACCACATATGCCGAGTCGAATGGTCACGTGGCCGATGACGTCACGTGACCCCAAACGGTCAAAGTCGTGACCCCATTATCTTTGAGGCGCTATATCTCCGTAACGGTGCAGATAGACGCATGGTCACAATAGACCACCTATAGGAAGTCACCCACCGCGAGTCAAATAGTCACGTGATTGGTTTAGGTCACATTATTGCTTTTAACTCACAAATTCACAATAAAATTTTTTAATAAAACAGCAAATATTAAATACAAAAAACTTACCAGTTTACATTATTGTGTAAGGGCGACAAAGTCACACATCCAAACAGCAGAAATCATTTTACTAGGACACAAAGTGATAGAACGACGAACTGGCTGCCCTTACAAACCATGTAACGTGACCCCATTTGAACTTTTCCACTCCAGCATTATCTCAATCAACAATCAACAATCATTATTAACTGCAAATTGAGTCGATAACATACTCCATACTTACCTAAAATCGAAAGCGAAACCACCGTAGAGTACTAATTACTCCTCACTTTCAGTAAGCAGCTCATAGATTTCGAGTAAGTAAAGTGTTTCAATCAAGGAACCGTTCCAATTCAGGCAACTCTTCCCTATTGGCTTACGAGATAATGCGGGGTGGAAAACGTTAAATGGGGTCACGTCACATGGTTTGTAAAAGCAGCCAGTTTGTCGTTCTATCACTTTGTGTCCTAGTAAAATGATTTCTGCTGTTTCGGATGTGTGACTTGGTCGCCCTTACACAGTAATGTAAACTTGTAAGTTTTTTATATTGAATTTGTTTGTAAAACTGCTGACCATTAATTTTTACTGCCACTGTTTTGTTTTCGAATAATTGCTACTTTTCAAAGTTGGTGTTGTAAATTATCAGTTGCCGTAACAAGTGGTCGTTTTCTGTTGCTGTCGCTGCTTGTTTTATTGCATTCTTTTTGCAGCTGCTATAGCACCAACTTAACGCGTTATTGCACTAGGAAATTTGCCGGAAATGTGAAATCCCTTTGTCAGTGAGTTGGAGACATAATGCAGTCAGCAAAGAGTGGTGGCCGACAATGCATGTTGCCAATGACATATCGACCCGTGTGTGTTGCTTGCTGTGAAGATAAAACAATAAAAGTCAAGCGTAGGCGGGCAGCTTAAATAGCTCTGTTCACCGGTACAGAACGCACGCCACAATGCGACTCAAGACATATAACCCCTACCATCTCACCGACGTATCAGCGTCAGTAGAGCCCAGGGTGTTTACACGATCCAGCAATCGTACAGCAATTAGCGTGTGTTTTGAATTCATTTGCTGGACGTTTGCTGGATCGTGTAAACACCCTATTACGTTACCGGTAGGCTGCTAAAAAGTTAATACAACATTGGTGAATGGTGATCGGTTGATTAACGCGTTGATTGTTTTACCGAACTTATCTGCGATCTTTTGGCTTTTTATGTCCATGATTTTTCTCCTTTTTTCTCTAAATCTTCGTCGCCTATGGGCTGCACGCAGCTCATTGCTCTTGATTGTTTTCGGTGATTATTCATCCGGCTAGAGTAGCCAGTATACAAGCGTGGGCAGACAGAGATTGTCCAGCCAGTGCGCGGCTAGGGAAATAAACGAATAGTATGAATAATAGAAGAGATAACCGAAACTGTAGCTGGCAAGATGCCTGACATTAAATAACGAATCGTCCTAGAAGTTCCAACTTCCTGCCCACGCGATTTTTTTAGATTCCGAATATAGACCGAGTCCGCGGCGCGGCTGCATGCCAACGATCGATCTGTTCTGTTCACAGAGTAGGAGGCTACGGTAGACATGGTGGACACCTGATGCATTCATTAATGACAGCTTCCGTGTGTCTATGCGGTAGGTCGGTCGGTCGTAAAGGCGCGACTTGCAGTAAAACAAACACGGTAGGCTAACTGTTGCAGTACATGTAGGCCATGCATGCAGTTCACGGATCGATTCGATCTATCGACGCCACACAAAACTTGCACCGCTAAATGACAATTATTCATTCATATCGTAGCAGGTAATTCGCCGATCGTTTCGAGATTAATTGTCTCGCGTATAGAACTGCATCGTCAAAAAACAATTTTTGTGCGTTGAGTCATTTTCAATTTTTAGTATTCAAGATTACAAATGTCAAATGTAAATTTATATAACGCATTGTCGTCAAAACCTCTAATGCGCTGAACAAAGTCTCCCTATATCGCATGATTGTAAAGACTCTGAACAAGCAGTTCACACACATTGCCTTCGCTAGGCCATCGATACACTACAGAAAAAACGCAAATATTTTGTAAATGTTCTTTTCAATTTTGCATGCAACCACCTTTTATCTTCAGATAAAGTTCAATCCGGTTAGAAAGTTTTAAAGCATTTTTGCAAATGTGTTAGACGTAGCTACAACAAGTAACAAGAACCTTAGCTGTCGCTATAGGAGAACCGATCGTACTGGTTGTCAGTGACCATGAAGGTTATACAAGGTCGATAATTTCCATTTTAGTTGAAAGGGCGTATGCCACTTCTTATTACTGATTAATAATAACCTTGGCCCTATCACCCACCGTTTCCGAGATATGGCCACTTATAGCTTGAAACTTTTCACTGAAAATTGCGGCCAAACCGCAGCAGATGGAAACATTGTTACTATTGACACCCTACAGGAAGTCATCATCGTCATCTTGATCAACAACCGTGGGTTCAACACCTGTTGGTGTCTGACGCCATTGTTACTATCGCTGCCCACCGCTGTCTATCTAGGGCAGCGTGGCTTAACTCCTGCAGGGTTGCCCCACACGGGAAGTCGCCAGCGCCATATCCGATGATACCACCAACAACCCCCTACGACTTACCGTTTAGACACAATATTGCCCGATTGGCATACCACAGTGCGCTATGACCCTTCAAGGTCATCCAGGGTCAATGATTTACATGTCATTTAAAAGCCAATATGCGAATTTCTATTGATGATCGATAGCAACCTAGGCTTTATCTCGCACCGTTTAGCCACAATAGATCCGTGAGAGACGACAACTCATACCAATAGCTCGACCGTTACCTAAGTACGGTAGGCTAAAAACACAGAAAACCTTTGCAAATTTTTTTCAAAATGTTTTGTATTTGCATGTATCCATTGTCTTACAGCAGTATGCCTAGACATATAATTTCACGTCGGTGAAAAGGCAGCGGGGCTTGCGTAGTGTGTCCAAAATGGGATAGACGCCCCTGGCCCAAGCAGACAGAATCATAGGCATTGGCGGCCTCTTCTAGCAAATACTCGATACGATACAACGGAAATAGCTTTTTGCACAATAACTTCAGATATCGTCTCTTACAACAGATGCCATGGCATGATCGCGAATAGCGGACAGCGATTCTGAGCGACCGACCGAGAGCCCAGCAGCAGTAGCCCACCCAGCATGATGAGTTGCTACGTCAATCGATGGCTGCGAGGTATAATGTAAAAGGCAAGGCGCCGTAATGACAGACGGACGGACATCATCATCACACCACACCGGCGGGCATGCGCGCTCTATGATTGCCCTACAATCTACAGTCGTAGATCGTAATACCGAGAAGCCAAGGTGCACTATAGGTCGTCGGTCGGTCGGCGGCCAATGCTCACGTACGCGCATTAAATAATAATGTTCATTTGTTTTGTCAGAATGCAGCAGCTAGCTGTAACGACACCCACGCGTACTGCATGGTCCGGCACGCGCGTGTATCGATCTCGCACGTCGGTGGCGTAGACAGGGGTGGGGACAGAGGGCCTAGTTTTTCGGCAATCCCCCATACAAGACTTGCGCGTGATTTAAACTGTGCTGAATTCGCCAATATGGTCGGTTTATTCTCAGGAACATAATTAACATTGTTTCACCAGGTCTCATGTTTTAAAGCTATAATGCATCAAATTCAATTTTGTCCCGAGCCCGCTGGGAAAGCTCACAGTGCTTCCCCTGAATAGACTCTCTAGCTGGATTTTACGGGTCGTAGTTTTAAGTGGAGGGGGGTGAGAAAAAGGGGAAAAATGGAATGCAGGAAATGGGTAAGAAGTGCAGGGAAAAGAAGGGACAAAAGGATAAAGAAAGAGGAGGGGAAGGGAGACGAGAACCCTCGTCTCTAAATTATTGACATTTGTGGCTACGCCACTGCGCAGCTTGTGCGCCGGGGTACCATTGTTTCTAGTCACAGAGGCGCAGCGTACACATTTGGACCATCTTCCTACGTTCCCTTCAGCTTCCGGTGCGCTATCGATCTGTCGGGCAAGAAGAGCAGAGTGGATTTCGCCACAGTGTAACGTATAGGATATCGTGATCAGCAGAGACTTATCACGCAAAACTGCGCTCAGAATACACACGAGCAGACGTTTTCAACTTGTCTAGAAAATTATTTCGCCAAAACTCCGAACTGAGGTCCAAAATTTTAATGGCAACACAAAACAGTTTTAGTTTACTGCATATAAAGCAAATTACAAGAAACCCAGCTATCGTCCGAAACCCCGCCTCCGATTTCCAGTCACAAAGAGAAAACGATTTGTCAGCAGGGATGTGCACGAGATCTTCTGAGCCGAGACCGAGACGTTCAAAATTTTGTCCAAGACGAGACCGAGACGAAACGTTGCAGCTTCAGAAACGCTGGCCGAGACCTTGAAGCTCCCGAGACTCTCGAGAGTCTCGGTTCTCGGGAGCTTCAACGTATCGCCGAGACGTTTTTCGTGACGAATGTGAAACACATCGGCAATGAAAAAAATTATACTGATTAATTGACTCGTACCATGGTAAGCGATTTCTATTTGTAATGTTGTGGGTTTTTGCACTTTATTTTGACAATATCACTAAATAATTAACGGCTTGTACCATAAAGAATTACAATTGCAGTGCTGTAGACATGAGCCATCATGTTTATCACAATTTGCAAGCAACTGAAATTAGTAAACTACAGCTGATTATAGCCTTATACGTCGTCTACATTTGGCTGATAGTATTCATTCTGACATCATACACTTTATCTTCATTGCGACTAGGTCATATTATGACGAAAAAAGACTGACATGACATAATTCTGCTTTATGATAAATAAGTAAATGAAAGAGTAAAAGCACTGTAAACGAACATGTCAAAGCCACAAATGTCATGCTGGTTAGTATCGCTCCATCTGCAGCTACAGTATGCATGGCGCGTACCTGCTCAAAACGTCTCGACGAGACGCAATGGCCCAAGATCCGAGACGAGACCTATTGGGCCGAGATCGAGACATATTGCTACGAGACCGAGACGAGACGTTAGTACATCTCGAGACCGTCTCGAGACCGAGACGTATCGACCAAGACCACATCTCTATTTGTCAGAGGTGAGACAGTTCCATGCACGCTACGAGTAACGGAACGCTGCCTCGAAAGCTCCAATGAATGCTAGTATAACAGACATAGCACGTGGTCATTTCGCCAAGCGATATAAATAGCTACTGTTCCATGCGCGTGGTCATCATGGCCAGGTGATAAAACAGCTACAGAGTAAATGAACAAAGAAAATATTGGACGCAAGTTTCGGAAATATTTCTCACAAAATATCTCCTTGCTCGAGAAGACACGCTACAGACTATACAGTTCCTGTTGCAGTACTGACTTCCAAGGTCATTTAAGTTGAATGACTTTCATGTGATTTGAAAGCCAATATGCGACTTCCTATTAGGGATCAATAGCAACTTAGGCCGTATCTCTCACCGTTTCCGAGATATGGCCACCTATAGCTTAAAACTTTCCACTAAAATTGCGGCCAAACCGCTGCAGATGGAGACGTGGTTTTTATTGACAGACTATAGGAAGTTACTACCGCTCTATCCGCTGGTACCATCGCAAACCCCCTACGACAAATAACCACAATACCACACGATTGGCATTGCATAGTGCGTTATGACTCTTCAAGGTCATCCAAAGTCAATAATTTATTTATCATTAAAAAGCCAATATATGACTTTCTATTAGTGATCAAAAGCAACTTAGGCCCTATCTTGCACCGTTTCGCCACAATACATCCGTGACAGACGGACAGACAGACGGACTGACGACAACTCATGCCAATAGTTCGACCGTTACTTAAGTACATTCGGCTGAAAAGTAAATATACGAGAGTGTACATTGTGGGGCTAGGGAGTATAGGGTTAGAAATATGATTAGGCGCCTTTGTTATTATCTTAGGAGGATATTTTACAGCGCCATGTTGTCTTTATTATTGCGGTTAGCTATAGCCAACCATATACACGGTGTTTCATAAAAGGACCCTTTTTTGTTTTTTCATAATTTGTTCAAATGATGATCAACTTATACCAAATTTTTAGCAGTTGTAGCTAAAGAAATACTAATTTAAAATGTTTAAACAAAATATGGCAATTAATTAAATGTTCTTTGCTAGTCGTGACGTAACGCTGACGTCATAATGTGTCCTGAGAACAAGCTTGCTTGTCTCAACTGGTGCTGCCAGTTGCTACCCTGCTTCGACGGTGAACTTTATCTGGTTCGCTAATGAAAAATATTTATCGCGTCAGCACTGAGCAACATGGGGACATGAAATCAGGCATCTCGTGATCCAAAAATGCAACCATTTTGCAAGCTTGGTGTGCTAGTGCACTGTCTTGCTCGAACATGTGAAAGTCCAGCTATTCCCACAGACACGTAAATGCGATTGCTTTGCACGTTTTTTGTGGCTGCAACTGTAAAACGTTAAAAATTTGTCATCAACGAACCAGATTTTTTTACCATCGGAGCAGGGTAGCAACTGACAGCACCAGTTGAGACTAGCTAGTTCGTACTCGTGACATATTATGACGTCAGCGTTATGTCACGACTAGCAAAAATATTTAAGCAACTGCCATATTTTGTTAAAATATTTTGAATTAGTATTTTTCAGCTACAACTGGTAAAAATTCTATTTAAATTGATCCTCATTTAAGTGAATTATGAAAGAAAGACAAAGGGGTCCTTTTTACAAGTATTCTGTCACTATTACTTTCTCAATTATTATTATTATTCCGCTCACGCTTGCTAATCATATTTATTGGAATGATACGGCGCCCGAAGCGGAACTGGCGTGCGGTGCTACTAGAGAATTGATGCTGCTGAAACTATTGACAGTCGAGCTAATTAAGTTGCGTCTACAACGTTGTCGTGAGTCTCCCCGACAGACGTCTCCTTGGTCGATCTGACCATTGTCGCGTAATTAGCATGTATCTGATTATATCGTCATGCCGACTCTAAGACATCTTGGCAGTCAGTGTTATGCGGCCTTCCTTAGGCGGCATTACACGTTTTGCTTGTCAGTCTATGTGTTAGTTGGTCCGTCTGTCATGTAGGCTTACAGACGCTTAACTCGAAAACGAAAAAGCATAGAAAAATCAAAATCGATGTGAAGCGTGACTGCAACCGTTGTGAAAATTTTCTGTTCAAAAGATCAAACGCCGTGGTCACCGAAGGTCAAAAACCTGAAGATAAACTTTGAGGTCTCGCATACTGCATCCACGATATCCACACGCTAAGTGCAGCATGCAGTAGACTGCACAAATTCAATGCCAAAATTTTCACAAAGAGTCCGGCTGCTGTTTACACGCCGTATAGCACAATCCAACGGATGCGCTTCGGAGACAATCAGCACCGCGCCGTGCGCTGCAGACGATCAGTCGCATGTCGACATATAAGACAATGAAGGCCTAAGACGTTTTACGCTTGTAGTTGTTAGTGCTCGTAACGCCGCAGATACACGTTCTTAGCTACTGCGGCCCCTAGCTGTCGGAACAGCGTTTGTCAAAATAGCGTCTGCCTCCCACTCCGCTGATAGTGCAGCTCACAACGCCTCAGACGCTCAACAACCTGACTGACGGCCGCACACAGAGAGCACACATGACTCGTCGCGTCGACATCTTTCCTTAATGTTGTCGTCGTGACGTCACAGCTGCAGTGGCGTAGACAAGTAGGCGTGGCCCAGGCCTCCAGTCTTAAATTTTAGCTAAAATGGTTATCAGGAACTCCGCAAACTGAGTAAAATTGTCGCCATCACATATTATATTTTAAGGCAATAATTGCACCAAATTTGATTTCGGCTGCGGCTCCGCCCCAGACCCAGCTGGGGGGAACTCACAGCGCTCCCCAGAAATCCTAGCTCGAATTTAGAAGTCTTACTTTTAAGGGAAGGAACAAAGACAAAGAAAGGAAAAACGGAAAAAAGGGAAGAAAAGGAAAAGAAGGGGAAAGAAGCGGCGAAGAAAGGGGAAGGGAGGCAAGCTCCCCAATTCACATTCTGTAGAGCTTCGTCGATGCTATTGACAAGTGTTGAGCGTTGACGGCGCCTGCATGTCCGTCTGTTGTCGCTTGCTGTTGATGAATGTTGAGTTGCCCAGCTGCACTGCACACAGGTTCTCCCGTGTCCATTACTTGCCATTAGCAGCACCATTTCCTGGAAAGTCTAGAGTCTAGACACCAGTTGTTGTGAGTTGCAATCGCAAGTAGTAGCCACGTAGTGCCGTCTGTTAGTGACTAACGAATACGTTATAGTGGCAAAGTCACTCCGAACAAGATTAATTGAAAGCGAACAATTTTAAACGAATGCTTTCGCAATTCATTCTGTATGGTGCGTAGCACTAAAAACTCGCAAAAACTGACTAAAGCTTATGTCAAATAGCGTTGAAGCGCTGCAGCACTATCTCTGGCATCAACCGCTTCTGAGATTGCTGTCCGCGCACATTGCTAATGGATAAAGACCCTACGTACTGCAGGCCTACATGTTCATTTATTAGAAGCTGACAAGTTGACAACGCAGCTGACGCAAATGACATGTGTAAAATATAAAGAAATAATAAATTTTAAAAGTAGCAAAAAAGTAATAAAAAAACCGACAATGCACATGCACAATCAAAACCAAATAGCAGCTTTTTGTAAAATGTTTTGTATGATAAAAATCCTTTGCATTTAAGCCTAAGTGGGACGCTTTGTTGATTAAATATTTGCTCCTAGTTGTTACGAGCTCCATGTCATCAGCATAAAGTGATTAAGTAAGTAAGTAAAGTAAGTAAAGTGTAAATTTATATAGCGCATACTCAAAAAGATCTCTAATGCGCTGTATAATTGATTAAGTATAGTTAGGCGATTGATTAACAATTAACCATACACAAATGGCAAAAACAAACGGTTATGCGAATGAACAAAAACAGTAGTGATCAAAAACGTTTTACATGCATAGGCCCCCTAGCGCAATGTGAATGCTATAATTATGTGAATTAGTTTCAATGACAGAGTATACTCTGTGAGACTTTCCCTGGCGGTTTGCGTGCTTCACCTGAACTGAAAACTACACATGCTGTTACGAGTTTGCATTCTAGGCTTACACGACTAATATGTCATACGACACCTGCTTATAGCGCAGTGTACAGTAGTCACTATTAACACGCACTGACATTTTCGGTAGGCCTAATTGATATTGCTCGGTTATGGCCAGTCCAGATTTTTACTTATTGGATGGGTCATGCGAAATCGATGCGTGCCTGTAAATCATTTACCAACTTAGGATAAATCACAAGCACAATAAGACGCTCATGATATCCTCATAATCATTTTACATAAAAGCTATGGCATAAGGCCTATGCACCGAGTAATAACTATTGCGTATTGCAGTTAAACCTACCTAAATGCTTAAGCATTGAGAAATATTTTGGACAAAATTGGCTATTAAATAAATGTTTTAGTTTCCACCTCACCAAACGTCTGCTTTTGCACTACCTGGGAAAGCAGACCAAGCATAATACGTGCTAAAATGAATGAAATAACGTCACTAAAATTCATCTATCCTTATCTAAGGGCCCCAACAGCAGGTTTATATTAAGGTTTGACTGTTATGCAGCAGTGTGTCTACCAGATGAAGTTTAGGAATGTTTGTGAAGTCAAGAAGGACTGGCACAACCTGGATTGGTCTGGAGCAGAACATTATCGATACTGCTGTCAATGAATGGAGAAAGCGTCTCCTTGCCTTGCCTTGTTCGCACAGTGGGCCAACACTTCAAGCAATTTTATTGCAGGCAGTTGAAAAATGAACAACTGGATGAATTGTCCGCCAGTGTCAGAAATGTGAACAGACTGTGTTTACGCGTTATGTTAATTAAGCAATCATATCGCATTGGAAAAAAGTGATATTTCGCTGGTTGTGTTTTCCCCAGGTAGCGCAGGAACAAACGTTAAGTGAAGTGAAAAACTGAATGGTCATTTGATGCAAGTTGTGTGAGGAATATTCCTTCCCAAAATTATCAAAATCTGACAATTGCTTTTCAAGTTACAATCGAAAATGTCGGGGATGCTTTTTTGGGACACAGTGGACAAAATAATTTCAGGTTAGAGTAACTTTCTTTTGTCTGAGTTTTCGGCGTGCAGACTTCTACTAACGTTAGGCGGCGATTAGGGTCTTATGCGTAAAATAGAGATGTTTCAAAATATTTTTGCAAATTGTGCAAAACATTCTACACCGTGTCCGGAAAAAAACATTCCAAACGTTATTGTTTGTCACCTGAAAAGGAATATCCGGTTTTAATAATTTTCTGCACGAATATTTTTGGCACAACTGGCCATCAAATGACCGTTAGATATTTCACCTCATCTAATGTCTGTTTCTGCACTACGTGGGGAAAACAGAACCAGCAAAATGTGAGTTAAAATAAATGAAAATTCGTCAAAAACATCCCCAACATTATCGATTGTGACTTGAAGAACACTACTTGCCATCAAATGACCGTTTTAGTTTCCACCTCACCAAATGGCTGCTTTTGCACTACGTGAAAAAACCTGAACAGGCAAAATAAGATACAAATGCAATATTTCGTTAATTTTGTTTCCCCAGGTAGTGCAAAACAGACAATGGGTGCGGTAGAAAATTGGACAGACATTTGATCGGCAGTTGTGTCAGAAATATTGGTGTCAAAATTTATTAAAATTTGATAATCCTTCTTTAAGTTACAATCGAAAAATGTTTGGGATGTTTTTGTTCCGGACTCGGTGTAGTATCCTCAACAATTCTGAAGATAGGACAAAACATTTTCTGATTTCAACATTAAGTTCACAACCCACAAATTTTTTTTGCGACATGACCACAACCTTGGAGCAATATTGCAGTCACAACCCATACCCATACGTCATTTTCACAGCGTGTCGTTAATATAATGGAACGGCTCATTTTTGTCATGCGACTACCTTGACAGATGGTATAAGTGAACCGGATGTGTTATCATTTAAATTTGCAACACAGAAACTTCATTCGGACTATTTAGGCACTGAGTTTATGTTTATATCCAAAAGTACAGTTCTTGGCCGAGTTTTGTACTGTCTGACTGCAGCTTTCTACCTTTTACTTTCAACCAAAGCTGTTTTCATCTCGTCGCGAAATCGAATGGATGATTCGGGGACGTCAGCATAGTAGGCTCCCGTGCGCTGCAGACGGTAAGCCCTAAGTCACATGTCGACAGTTTTCAGCGGTGATGATTAATTGATTAGAAGCGGCAGACCGTCTGAAAACAACTGCCGACTCCTTGCGTCTGTATTCGTTCATCAACTCGTAAGAAAAAAATACTGACGTTGTTGGCTTTTCCCGTCTATACGCTCGGACGTGAAACGAGACGTGAAAGCCCGGAAATAATGGATATGCAAATAGAAAGGCAGACATACGTCATACGCAGCAAGCAGAATGCATTTCAGACAAGTGAAAAGGTAAAATGTTCATGGCCACTACGCAAGAACATGCATTGCAGCAAATAAATAGCAAATGTTGCATGTACAATACAATACAAAATTTGTACTCAAAAACAGTCAGGCAAACTGTCAGTTTAATCTAGCGCACTATACACGTATACATAAGTAGTCGTTTAACGCAGCTATACTTTACATTTTCATGTTCGTGCTTGCGCATAATCGCCGTTCAAGATCACCAAAGGACGTTGGTTTCGGTATAACCGAAAGTGTGCATGCAACTGCCTAAGTGATCAGCAGCAACATTGATCTTTGGACAGCTTCAAAGATATAATGCAAGCCACTAAAACATGTCCACCCCAGTTTTTCACGTAAAAATGCAAGATATATCTTTCTTAAACCAGATCGCCGACGTCAGGTCGCTAAGGAACGAAGATCTTAGGCAAATCAGTCGTGTAAATGTTTAGGAAGAAAATCAATAGGCCTACGATCTCAAATCACCAACGTCACGAACTGACGGACAGACGAACAGACAACTTAGCGTAGCACAAGCGCGACATGCACATGTGAAGAAGCATCACGTGCTACAAAGCGCAGCGCAAAAAATGTCGACTCCGATCAAGTCAATGCCATGCATTCACATTTTGCATACGACATGCAGTTTTGTAACTGTAACTGTAACCAACAACTTTGACGTTTAAGCTCAGAGCTTTTGGGTAGCATTGTTGTTGAAATGGTTAATTTTCTTATTGCCGGTGTAGTGGAAAATTCGTCGCACCGGAAAATTATTCCCACTCGCAGCAGTACGGGTTAAGGTTAAGATTAAGGATAGGGTTAAATTTAGGGTTAGGGTTAGGGTTAGGAGTAGGGTTAAGATTAGGGTTAGGATTAGGGCTAGGGTTAAGGTTAGGGTTAGGGTTACGGTTAGCGTTAGTTACATTATGACAATCAATCAACCAACCAATCAATCCAGTTTAATTCAGACGTATAAGGTCCATAGAACTACACAACTACAAATGTATAATAAAAAGTGATAAAAGAGAAAAATAAAACACTAATACACATGTATGGTTAAGGACCACTGAACAATCTTATCACTCGACCTAGAACACTGTTTAGCAAAAAGAACACGAGAGTTATGGACCACAGTATCTAACGTTGGCAGTGACAACTCCAAAAAAACACCAGACATACTGTCGTGCCGAGTGTAGTTAAACATTTTCTTTATACATTTATTGTATGCAGACCTAAGTTTATTATAAATACCAGCGGAAAAATATTTCCACAATGCAGAGTCATAGATACAGATTCAAAATGACTTAAATGAAGTCAACTATACATTTACTGAACACCGATAAAATCTATTCATTAACATGTTAGTACGAACAAATAAGTTCTTAATCTCTCTTCGTATATCATCATCATCATCATTCAAATTATTACTCAACATGTGACCGAGATAACGAAACTGTGACAC
>Ga0209367_1008128_pt1 | contig 14367 bp, 10 predicted proteins | sample WorMetLIZISLAND2_FD_187412 | JGI IMG/M metagenome (GOLD analysis project Ga0209367, IMG submission 187412) | Marine gutless worms symbiont microbial communities from Max Planck institute for Marine Microbiology, Germany - Olavius geniculatus... ... | reverse complement strand
ACCTTCACTACTTAAGACCCGCCTTCACGCGTCGGCGTGCTCAGGTGTTTAAGCCAATAGCTAGCGTCGCCGCCGTCACGGTCAGCGGCGCCACTTCAAAGGAAGGACCCAAGGTGTCCGTCCCCAGGGTGACGTAATACGACCCAAGATGTCATACAATCGACGTATGTAGTAGGCGCACGTATGCGTCCATCCCATGCCGTATAATTGCGTTACACAACAACAGACCTGCCGAAGCTGCACAATGCAAACACAGAGCTCGACGCCATTTGTAACATTGTGTTCAGCGCACGCCACTGAGCCGAGCGGAGCTGAGCCATTTCCCGCATTCAAGCCTATTGACCTCTGTTCACCGCTTCGTTCCCGCTCCGCGACCCCGCTACACGTTCCGCTCAAGGAAATTTTTCCCACTTCCGTTCACTTGACTTTTTAGCCCACTTTGCTTCGTTTTCCGATCCGTTCACATGCTCTGACAAATTGTCTTGATGCCAAACGCTTAAGGTAATAAATTTTAAGTAAGTAAGTAAATAAGTCACGAGAAAAAAGAAAGAAACAAAGAAATTAATATACTGCAACCTCCTTGACGGCATTGTGCACTGTAGAGCTTATAATCTGCTTACCTCTAATTTGTTACTGAAGTAAATTAATTCATACGCTAAAGCATTCAAATGAGAAAAATAAATCCAAGAGGCTGAGGTAAGATGCGACAGACAGTGATGGCGAAGAACAGATCTGCCAGCAAATCCCAAGCATCGTGCGGTTTCTCTGCGACAGTTCGGCTCGTATCTATTTATCGTATCTATGTAAGCTATTCATTAATCGAACGCGACGGGTTGCAGAACAATTTCACAATAAAATACCGTAAAAAAGCTACAGAAGCTATGTAACTAGGTCATGGTGTCCGGATTCGAGTGCTTTTTCAATAGATATCCGTTCCCTCGGCGGTGTTGGTAGGGCTACAGTCGAGGCGCTGTTGGAATGCAGAACACTGAGGATAGCTGGGCGTGCAAGCCCTGGCGTTAATAATGGATGAACGTATAGGATTAACGACCGGTGCTGCGTTGCACAATACGTGCGATACTCATTAAGCAGCAGGGGCGTCTGTCCACACCATATAAACCTTGCAGCGAATGCTCCGCCCTAAAACTAACGGGAGGGTTTCAGCTCGACAGGCCTGGGACGTTGGGTATAATTATTGATGACCTGAATAATATCAACTATGTCTCTGGTTTGATCACAGATGCGGTTTTTCAGATCCGAAATGTCCCAAAATCACCCAGCTGAATTGAGGGAAGAAGCTCCGATAAAATAAACGGAAAACAAAGGACAGTGAAAAGAAAATAGAAAGGGAAGAGGATATAGGGAGAGAAAACTGACTGCTATGCTCAAGGGAAGATCGACGCTTCTGCAGCGGATGGGCTCGCCGCAGTGCACGAGTGATCTCAGCTTCCACTGCTAGCAGTAATTAGTTGGCCAATATATCGCTCCACAATCACTTCTGAGCGCCTCTAACGACGCCGTTATTGCAGGCAATTCGACAATTAGGCCGCCATCCGTCTCGTCGCTGGGCGTCACACGCGCCGATAGTAAATTAAGTCTCCGTACGCTGTGATTAAGCGTGATATATAAGGCGTTCTTATCTAGAGGTTGTTGACGTCCGGAGACCTTGGTCTTTGACGGTTTGACCTTTTGAACTAGTATGTAACAGACGGACAGACAGACAGACAAACAGCCGAGCGAGGCGCGTAATGCGGCCAGTAGGGCGGCTGAATCCAGTAACTTTTTCCCGACCGTGATAGCTTCACCGAAATTTCCGAAAATGCTCAGACTCAAGACCAGTCAAAATGTTATGAAAATTTATTCATTAGTTTTCCGAGACATTCTGTTGATAAAACGTGAAAAATATTACACCAAATGCTCTAGATGAACGAAAATATGGCCAAAAAGATTTACTAAGCATGTTTTATGTCTTACTCTAGGGGTTTTATACGTTGGATGGCTATAGGCTTAGGAAGAGCATAGATCTGGCTCATAAAAATCTCCTAGTTTCTCTGCAGCAATACTGGTTTATGTAATAGTCATTACGTCACGTTTGATTTGTGGTAGGCTATATCAAATGGTTGCTTGGGGACTTTGATTGGGACTCATTATAGAAGCAGGCTGATACTTATGCAGACTGCATGGCTGAAACGGCTGAAAGTGCTCTCGTAGCGTCGCCCGATGCTGTAACCTATCCGCCTGTCCTGTATACGTAGTGTTCTTACGTCTGTTTCTATACGGGCTTGTTACTCAAACGCAAGAAAAGTTAGAAAAATAGCCTAAGATGTTCATTAATCGTTATAAGTTTGGCCTCAATTTTGCCACTATAGGCCTAATGCGTTTATCGCGTAATAGCAATAGTTTTGTAATATTATTTTTATGGCAGCACTATATACAATACAGACAGCAGTACTACTTTAGAATTTAAATACCCAAATTTCTTTACATAAATTGTCTTACAGTAAAATAAATTAAACATATCGGTGAGGGTTTGTGTTCTTTATTCGAGTTTTAGTAGCTAAAGCTACTTTTAGTCTATCCGTCCGCTCCCTGTTTGTCCTACGATGCATACATGTATCTGCTAAACATTTATACAGCATTACGTTGTCGTGCTCCACAAATCTAAAATGCCATTTTTTAATTTTGATATCTTTTGATCGTACAGCTTAATCAAACGCTATCTCGATGACATTTTTTTACGCGCGAAAGCAGCTAGTACTGCTTTAGCGCGTCTTAGCCAACGCAATTCTGTCTGTCTGTCCGTCACACTGGTGGATTAGTCATAAAGGGTGCAAGCTAGGATCACCAAATCTTCATCGTCGGCTGCCTGAAAGACTGTAGTTATAGGATCCATAAAGCTTTTCCGTAAATTTAAAAAGGGTCACCCAGAGCAGGGGCGCTAAATGAGAGGGGATAGGAAAAATTCTGCGATTTTCAGCCAATAAGTCGCCATATATTGCGAGATATGCCTTAAGTTACTATTAATGTCCAATAGGAAGTTGTACACTGGCTCTCGATTGGCACTGAAATGGCCTTGGATAACATTGAACGCCAAAATATGGGGTTTTTATGGATTTTTGACCATTTCGGGCTCCGAGACACATTTTAAGAGCGAATTGCGCCGAAATCAATTGAGACAGACAAGGACAAGCTGCGTATAGAATTTTCAGCATTGAACATAGATTTCGAAGGTCCAAGTCTCGATTTTCTAAGGAAACTTGCGCACGAAAGCACCAAAGAGCGGTACCCCTGTAAAAGTCGTTATGTTACCATTGTTGGCCAGTTTTTCGTGAAAACGATTGCGCATCACCCTGGGCATGCTGCCTATCACAACAAGAATTAATGACAAGCTTTTTAGTCGTATCGACATCGATGACTTTAAAATACTCTGAACTTCCAAAATAAGGATTTTTTATTGACCTTTGCGATCTTCGGCTGTAGCGCATACTTCAAGAATGAACTGCAACAAAATGGCTGGAGATAAACTGACAGTTTGCGAACAGGAACTGCTATAGAATTTCGCGCGTCTCGTGAGCATTAGCTCAAATTTCTTGTATTTTTTGTTGCTGCTGTTTGATCCTCACCAAGTGCCACCAGTGACTGTCCTCGACTCTGAGTCTACCAGTTCGACAAACAATTTTGTGCACGTTAGTTTATAAAATAATGTTTAATAAAAGTTGTTAAAGTTGGAGCTCGTGGCGATAACATTATTGTCTGTTTAATGTTATGCATATAGCATTGGGTATAAAATCACCTGAGTGTCCGTGCGTACGTCCATGCGTGCAACTTTTCTTAAGCTCTCTTCCTTCCGCCTTTCCTTTCCCTTCCCCTTTACCTTCTCCTTCTCCTTCCCCTTTTCCTTCCCCTTCCTCTTCTTCTTCTTTCCCTTCCCTTTCCCCTTTCCCTTTCCCATCCTCCTTTTTGTCCCTTTCCCTCCCCCTTCTCCATTTCCATTTCCTTCCCTTTTCTCTTTCCCTTGCCCTTTTCTCTTCCTTTTTTCACTTTCCCTGCTTTTTCCCTTTCCCTTTCTCTTCTGCTTCCATTTTTCCCTTCCATCTTCCTTTCCCCTTTCCCTTCCTTTTCCCCTTCTTTTTTCCTACATTATCTTTTCCTCTTTTTCCCCCTATCCCTTCCCCTTTTTCCCTTTCTCCTTTCTCTTTGTATTATTCTTCACCTTCCCCTTTTTTCTTTCCCTTCCCTTTCCTTTTTACTTCCCCTTCACTTTAGCTTCTATTTTTTTTCTTTTTTTCTTTCCCTTCTTTTTTCCTTTTCATTTTTCTTTCCCTTTTCTTCCCTTCCCCTTTCTCTATCTTTTTTCCTTCTTCCATCTTTCTTTCCGTATCCACGCCCGTGCATCCAATACTTGAGGCGCCATATTTCCATAACGGTGCAAGATAGACGCATAGTCACTATGAACCACCCATAGGAAGTCGAGCTCCGGGAGTCGAGTGGTCACGTGGCCGATGACGTCACGTGACCCAAAAAGGTCAAGGTCGTGACCTTAATATCTCTGGGGCGCCATATCTCCGTAACTGTGCCAGATAGACGCATGGTGACGATGAACCATTTATAGTAAAGCGCTGGTGACGAATCGAATGGTCTCGTGACTGACAATGTTTATTGTTTAGTTAAAATAATAGAGAAGGATGAAAGGATCATTGATGCTGTACAATTTGAAATTAAACTGTTTGATTTTTTTCTACCAGTCTAAACAGCTCACTGATTATATTTATACGGACATATACTTTAAACTATCGAAATGCATTGGACAGACTCCGTGTTCATATGAACATTATCTTGTTATAGTTAACTTTACAAAAACTAAAAATTAACTAAATTTTGATTGAAATTAGCAGCCGTAATTGTACTGCAAATATGTACATATTTCCATTTTTGCCGCATTTAGCTTTATGCGTCATTCAGCTAACAGCAGTCACAAATGTACTGAGAGACACAATCGATAGGTATTTGTTTTGTACGATCTTGTCGCCAGACTAAAAACACTCACGTTCTCGGGAAAAAGTAGTTATTGTTTTTCGCGTGCTTTTCATCGTGTCTATTTTGCGATGCTTCTATAATGGCATGACTAAACGGAAGTTTGACTATTAAAATTTTATTAATCGTTATCGTTAAACTTTTAGCAACTGTGATCAATCGTTACTTTCTGTATAGCTAACATCGCACGTGTCTGTCTTGCTGTGTACAGTTCCCCGCGAGGCGACGGCGTTTCTCGTCTCAGTCGCAGTCTGTGTCGTGCTGCTGTTGCTCTTCTTCCTCTACGTGAATAAAGCCGTCTGCTTCCGTTTCTGCCCCAGTCTGACGTCACTGTTCACGGGACGTGTGCATCGCTTGTCGTCCGCCAAACACACCAATTCCAGTAGACTCAGTCAGTTTATACTGTGTCGATATACTTGATACAGTGTATAAAAATATTGTCTGTAAATGCTTATGATGCATCGAGTCTTACTTTATCAACAAGAAATTCGAGCTAATGCTCACGAGACGCGCGAAAGCCTATAGCAATTCCGGTTCACGCTAAGTTAGTATGCAAATACCAAATTCTCTATCTGGATCGCATAACGATAGTAGCGTGGCGCCACCTTGTGAATGATATAGACTTGTGTCGCAGCCCGAAATCGCCCAAAAAATCCATAACAACCCCTTATTTTGGCGTTCAAGGTCATTCAAGGTCATTGAATTGGGCGCTAATCGAAAGGCAGTGTACGACTTCCTATTAGTGATAAATAGTAACCTAAGCCCAATCTCGCACCGTTACTGAGATACAACGACTTATTGGCCAAAAATCGCAAATTTTGCCCATTCCTTCTCATGTAGCACTCTCGTTCGGGGTGACCGCCTTCGAATTTATGGAAATGTTTTACGGTTGCGAAAACTAGAGTCTTCCAGGCACCCGACGGTGAAGCTGTGGTGATCCTAGCTGGCACCGTTTTTGACTGATCCACCCGTGTGACAGACGGACGGACAGACAGAATTGCGATGGCTAAGACGCGCTGAATGCAGTATAGCTGCTTTCGCGCGTAAAAACTATATTACTGACTAAAATTTGTCCTCCCTTTTTACTATAAGTAATATTTTTCAAGCTATACTGTCAGTGATATCAAATAACCAGTTTTTTTGCCATTACGCAACTTTTCTCACAACTTCTGCTTTGTAACCAATTGTGAGCGCATTAGAGGATAATTTTAACGATATGCGCTATATAAATTCACATTTTACTTACTTACGTACTTTCTTTGCAGTAGCTGTGCAGTGTTTAGTACTATAGAGTTTTAGATATCGTAATTACTTCACACGAATTATCGTCATTTTCTAAATAAAATTGTAGCCTACTAATAAAAAGTAGACTGAATCAGTGCTCAGCTAAAGCAGATTTATAGACTACAGCAGCAACACTATTACTATTTTGTCAAATGCGTTATTGGTCATTTATCGATTACATTTGTTTCGTCAACGTTGTTCGCTAGTCGGGCATCGTGTTTAACTGCTATCTGTAGGCAACTCGATTTTCGTTATACGATGCAGAGGAATCGAGGTCTTGAGGTTTAAGCTAGAATTGGTCATCGTTTTTACTGCGCAACGTTTACAGACGTCGTTCGTGCAGTGCTAGAGTGCGTGAGTGTTAATCCCGGCACGCCCTGGCCATAAGTACGACCCGTACGTCTGTACGTACGGCCCGTACGTACGGATAGTGCGTCCGGGCTTCAGCTTGAGTGGTCAGTTTTTAAACGATTTCATGGCTTTGCTAAATCCACACCCACTGAACTGGTGACGCTAGTGTACGGTTGAAGCCCTGAAGTAGCTACAGATTAGAATGTAGCCGCGCGTCTTGTCCGTTTGTCCGCCTGCCTCGAATGCTTTATTAACTCGAAAACAAAAACAAAAACAAAATACATAGTAAACCAAAACTGGTTTGAACTTTTCCCAAGGCTGAAGTAACCGGTGTGCTAGTCTTCAGGCAGAGGTCAAAGTTTTAGAGTTGAGCTGTTCTGGACGGACTGGACTGACGGTCGTATAACATGTTGGCACCGGGCCGACACATTTTCTACTTTAACTGTAACTTATTACTTTAATTAGTCTACAATTCAGTATTAATAGAAAAATTGAACATTTGGAGCCAATCGTGTGATTAATTAAGCCTGGTCTGTATCCAACGCAACGAAAAGCAACGATCGTAACGCAACTGACGGAACGCGTTTTGGCGCTTGCGTCAGCCAATTCGTTGCGTATACTGGTCTTACGTTCACGGCGCTCATTATGTACTTTCTTGCGTTCGCTGCATACGTTGCGTGCGTTGCTTTGGAAGAGGCTGCAGCTTCGATGCTGGTGGGGTGCTCGTAGGTTGCAGCGCGTACGACAACGAGGCTCAGCAAGGTGACAACTCGTCCAACGACTCGGACGACGAGCGCTACGAGCGCTCTGTGCTCGAGAAGAAGCTCGCGTCCAGCCGCGCACCTGCCACGTCGTCAGTGGTCGGCAGTCAGCACAGTCTGATCACGTCGACTTCACCCGGTGGCAGTCTGCGGAGTAACGCCAGCTCCACCAGCTCCGCGCCGCGTCACTGCAGCAAATCCAACGCCACCGGCAAACGTATCCCGCCACTCAACCATTATTACTGGTCGACCGTACATTGCGCAAACTGTTGTCTGTCTGGCCGTGCCGTCTGTAATGCATGTATTATGTCCACGATAATAATTATTGTATTTCACTCTCGGCTAATATCTAGTTGTGATGCAATTAGCTTGAGATATATTATCCGTGTCGTCTCCGCCTTCGTTAATGCCAGCGAAATAAAAGCTAGCGCGAACTCTCGAAATGAAGCTAGAATTGCGCTTTTTGCGCTGCACGACGCTTTCAGAATGTTGCATTTTCCGACAGAGAAAATTTTGGGTTTTTAAAATTTTAATTTTGCCTACAAATTCTCCAAATTGAAAGAAAAAAAATTAAAATATGGAGAAAAACCCACCACTGTGGGATGCACGTTGGAGAAACGTATCACGAAGAAGATGGATAAAGGACGTCAAAGACTGAACTGGTCCCTGGACTAGTGAAGTTGTTTGATTGACGCATGACAAAAAGCAGTGGTGAAAGTGTGTTCGAGATGGCACCCCACTTGACCTGACTTGTAGCAACCGCAATTACTACGCAATTATTAACAATTACTACGGGCAAATTAAAATTACATGCGTAAATACCGCGTAAATAATTAGATCTATTTATTTTTTGAGCAAACGTTTTAACGCATGTGCTTTGTTTGTATTATTTTTATTTCTGCGGTTGTCCTGGTGGCCGCAATACGTGTCTTGCACGTCCGTTTGTCTGTCTGCCTGTGTCGCTTTCTCTGTTTCTTGCGCACTGCTTATTCGAATTTACTGTGATCCAGAGGCTCATGGGATAACGTTTCTGTCATACTTAAGTGCTTGGCTAGAATCCTGCAGTGACGGTAACGTTGACGCTCATATGTCCCTCCATGCATGCTCTGAGCCTAAGTAACGTGACGACGTTCATAATTTATCCACTGATCTGTTAGATGTCCAGTCGAGTAATCCTTCAAAGATGTGGCGTGCTTTCTGCTTACATGTCGCAGTCCGTAGTTTTCATTTTTATCACAGACAAAAAGTGACAGTATATAGTAGTAGTCTAGTGGGGCTTTCCACACACTTTGCACCGAGTGACATCGACTTATGTCTGTTATTTGACTTTGTACTGTCACCCTTTGGTCAACATAGTGCATTTGTCCACTGTACTTTGGTCTGGAATGAGTCACTTCCACCTACAGACATGAGTCGATGTCACTCGGTGCAAAGTGTGTGGAAAGCCCCACTAGACTACTACTGACAGCGTTGCATAAGGAAATGAATTACTGCTCGTCTCGAGAACTTCCGGGTACTGCAATGCAGGGTTCTTTGAGCAACGAGTTTTTGATATGTCACTGTGCATTACATTCGGCCAAGTTCATGCAGCTTTACACAGCGTTTTTAATCATACGCATCAAAATCGCTTTCGGATAACGACTTTAATCAGACTTCACAATCGGCTGGAAAGCAAATATTCCCGCCTAATTTTTATTCTATATCTACATATTTTCCATCTTAGTTCTCAAAGATTACATCACTGGACAATATGAACGAGGTCAATTAATACATCGAGAATGAATAAAAAGTATAACAAAAATAAGCCTAAATGTTGGTCTTCGTGTCGGTCGTAGTTTTGGCAAAAATCGTCTTAAAAATAAAAAAAAACTAAAACACTAATAATACAATAGTAACGAATTTTGTATTTAGATATTTCGACTTATATATTATGACAAAATTTTATGACGAGTATAAAAATACTGTATTTCTAAGCAATAGATTTATTCACTACGTCAAGCAAAAACAGGGTCACGTTTTTATTCAACATTTGCAGATGTTGTTAACAACATTTTGTCATAAAAACGTTTTTAACGTTTAAAAAATATTTTTTAACGTTTATTACGTTTGTGTGGGTTTCGTGCAAACAGGAAGATCGAAGGAGGGCGGGGCGAAGAAGTCACGTGATACTCCTGACGTCATACGTGACGTACAGGATACCAAGAAGACATCTGCATCAGCATCGGGCGGTAATGCATCGGACACCAGCAAAGGTTACTGCAGCCTATTTAATTGATTACATGATTTCTAATGTTCGCTCTGTTGTTCTGACCGCATTGCCGTCAGATTTACAATTACAGCTAAAACATCTTCAGCGTCATCTCTTTACGATATTAAACATTTGTGTACAAATTCACCAATTCCACATGCCACACGTGCAGCAAAGACAGTTCTAAATTTTAGAAGTAATTTGAGCAGAACTCATGAGACGCGCGACAGCCTTAGCATTTCCTGCTCAGCGCAGTTCACTCTTGAAATGTGCACCACAGCCGAAAATTGCTACAAAAATACTGAAACCCCCTATTTTGGCGGTTTAAGGTCATCGATGTTGACACCATTAAAAGCTCGTCACTAGTGCTTGTCTGTGTCTATCTGCAACTGGTTTCACGTTAAGCGAGCCAATAGCAGTAAAATAACCACTTTTTAAAGAGTAGCCGTCTTTGACACTCGCGTGCGCAGGCCTCCTTGAACCCAGGAAGTACGCGACTTAGATTGCTGAAATTTGCGTTTAATGCTGAAAATTTCGTATGCAAGATGTCTTGGTTTATCTTTAGCCATTTCGATACAATTCACTTTTGAAATGTGTGTCGGAAGCCAAAATCGCGGAAGATTCACCAAAAAACCCTCTTTTGGAGGTTCAAGATCATTTAAGGTCATCGATGTTGATAAATCTAAAGAGCCCGTCATCAGTGCTTGTTGTGATGTGCAGCATTTCTGTACCTTCCTGCAACCGTTTTTACATTAGACTAACCAATGACGGCAAAATAACGTCTTTTCAGGGAGTGAGGAACCCCCTCACTCAGGGGTAAGAAATTATAACACAAAAAACTAAAGTCCTTGGGGCAGGCCACAGTGAAGATTTTGTGATTCTACGTGTGGCCATTTTGATACAGTGCCAGGGTGTGACGGACGGAAGGCGAGACGGAAAGACGGACTCCTAGACGATGGCTAAGACGCGGGAAGCATTACATGCTGTCGCGCATAAAAATTGTCTCAAATGTGAGGTACTGTAGGCGCACTCCATCCCCATATGCATATCCCAAGCGCTCCAATAAACCTATAATAATACAAATCTTTTATGGACCAAAATTACGCATGTAATTAAAGTGAGCGTATGCCACACGGAAAGAATATAACTGCGCATGCTGAGCGAATATCCAGATGTCGTGGCTTGAAGTAATAATGTAATAATCAAGAACTTCGACAACGATCGAGATGCTAATATGTTAATTGAGCGTGAAGACATAAGTGCGATCGTTCTGAGCAGACTTATTAACAAAATGAGATGAGAACGCTTTTGATAAGGATTTAGCTGAGATCTAGACCTAATTAACAACGGAGTCCTGTCGCCTCAAAAAGAAACTGCCGTTGCATTATCAATGAGTACGTTTATTCGCCAATACGGCAGACAAGCAACACAAAAAAAAAACAGTAGGCCTAAACTAAGAAAAAAACGCAAGCACACAGGTGCGTTTTGAAGTCCAGAAAACATATTGGCTCTATTTGCTTTATATTGGCTAATACGCCATTACCAGATACGCATTAAACTGCAATAATAGTAACGGCAACAATTTTCCTGCGGGGCCTTTATTATCCAATATATTCGTGCGTGCTATTGCACACTCGTCTTTGCCGTAATCTCGTGAATGGACTGCTTATTAACGGTGCGTGTGTGGTAGCATTCGAAATAGGGGACTACTAATTCGCTGATGCCATAAATTATGCGCAGCTGAGTGCGGGGCGGCTTATGGTCGGTCATAACTAAGTTAATCAACAAAGAGTAAGAGAGACGACATCTGACTCTGCAGTCCGTAGGCCTATATGTGACGACCGACGCAGGTGCATGTATTCAAGCTATTCTGCACTGTGTATTGAATGCGACGATGTAAAAGCCACTGCAGTGACTACGCGAAATACTCTCCACCACAGTACGCCGCATGACTTTGAGCCGAAAACCGCGCAGTACCATAAAACACATTTGGCGTACAATGCAGCATAGTTGCTGATTGTTTAGTATACACAGGTAGCCAGCATTTGCCCTTATTGTAAAATCTCGAAAGCGTATTAAATTTCAATTTAAGTCGTATAGGTTTCGGATGACTGCACATAAGCACGTGCTCTCACGGACACGTGTGCATAACGAAACTGTTTAAAAAATAGTGATGTTTATTTGCATTAGGTTACCGATGATAGTTGCCGGCAGGTGCAGCGATATCCGCACGCTTTGTTGGTGTGTGCGCTAGTCATAGATCTAATAAGCGAAAGAAAGGAGAAACTAATCGTCTTCGCCAAAAGTGAACGTATATAGTGAAATGGCAGAGGTTAATTATAGCGCGTTGCACCACTTGTCGGAGATGCGCAGTCTCACGAGCGCCTTTTAGTAATCAGAAAATCTGCACCACGCTTTTAGTTTTATGTGAGACTTTCTTTTTGTGAAGACCGGGTTCTCGATTTAGTGCACTACTAATTTTTATCGAACGGTTTTAGCGGAGTGCACGAGTGTGTCAGACGGACAAACTGACGGACGGACGGACCGCACTCCAGTAACATCTATCGCAATAACTAGCAACAGCATCGCTGATGCTTCCAGTTATGCGATAAACCATCAGAGACGCAATGCAATGCTGCTTAATGATAATAAAATCATCGGGTTCTGCAGCTGCCTTAATTGAACAAAACGCGCCTTGCCTCGCGTGGTCGACGACTGGTCGTCAGTTCGCTTGATAAGTTTATGTGGTCGACACACAGCGAAGCCGGTGTCCCATTATAGGATCGCCACCCAGAAAAGTCTCCCCCGGCCGATAATTTTTCAGCAAGAATCCGCCCCGCCCGGGGACGGATTTTTACCGGCAAATTGTCGGCCAGGCATTACTTTTCTGGGGAGCCGGCGCTATTTTAATAAGGGGGAGATATATCAAATTCGTGATTATCTCTCCCTAGGCGGATTTTTCAAGTGGGAGACATTTTAATTGTGACATCGGCAAACAGTTTTTCAGTTTCATCTGCCCCTGCCGACGCTGCGACTGATCTGTCCCCAAAGCCTCGTCTAGTCCTTGTCATGCTGTGGTGTGTCCCACGCGGCAGCCTACATTGTGTGATGAGCACAAATGAGCGTTCGTCGCTGTCGACATTTCGCGGAAGAACGGAAAATGGCGGTTAAATGGTGTTTGTTGGCGTTTCTTGCGTTGTGCATTTATAGGCTTAGGCTTATACAGTAGTTGATGACACAAGCATTGACGTTTAATTTGTGTCTCCAAGCCTCGAAACTGATGTTTTGTCTGTCGAACTGTTGGCCCGACGGACGCCGGTAATCTATTGTGCTTTCTCGCCGGGACTCAACTCGGCAGATAAGAAAGTAACTTGTAACCTTCATTCGTTCGTCGAGGCGGCGGCGACTTTCGACACAGACACCGGCTGCTGTAGGGCGCGAACGCAAGACCGATGATGTGCCAGCAAGGCGTCAGGCATTCCCTGTAAAATATTAATAATGTTCGCGTGCGGCCGTGTAAGTCACTTGCTCTGACGCAAAGGTGTACGCAGTATACCGCGACGAAGAAAAACCGCGATATTCTTTTCAGTTGTGGTCGAAAATGGAACACTAAGCATTGATGTTTAAAATTATATATCAGCGTACATGTGCATGCTTTGCAATTAATAATATTGAATGAAAACACTGCGTCATCGCGCTTTACAAATAATTAATGTTAAATTTATTCATTTCTGCGCAGTGATACCACCACACTGTGCAATTTAGCTAGCGATGATAGCTGACTATTTCAATTGGATGTCATCTAGATGTTTTAGCTATTTTTGATTCCCTAATTAAGAAAAAAACTGATTTTATTTTCAGTACAATTTTGTGCTAAATTTCTGTCCTGCAAATTTGACGGTTCTTTATTTCCATGTCCGGTATTTTTAGTCATTTCAGTTGGATTTTGTTGTTCGCTGATTATCCCCCTTCCTTCTATCAAAATACTGAAATACCCAAGTATTTACGGTTTGCAAATGCTATACTGCGAGCAGGCCTACGAGATTATTTTCGGCAAACTATCGGCGTGCTTTAGTAGAATTCGTGCATCTTTACTGATCCGGTTGTTCGGTTTGTCGAGACTACAATTTCCGACCGCACAGCCCCGGAGTCCGCTGCCTAGCACTCTTCCTGGTATTCTGTGCAGATGGCGTTCAATTTAGGTGTCGGTCGGCACGGAACAGTGATGGGTCCAAATAAAAATCCCGTTTACTCGTTCGTGACTGCATTGAATATTCGATTATCGCGGTGGGATTGGGTTTGCTGGTCGTCTCGGCTTGGGTCGACATCATGCAGTATGAATGAACGCATGACGTAAGTGATAACGTCAGCGTACATCAGCCCCGGCATCAGCAGCAGCAGCCGCAGCTGCGATGATGAAGCTCCCATCTATTTGTTAGAAATCTTCCGGGGTCCCCTTGCCCTGTTTGCGGAGATTTACACGTAATTCACAGGTTACACGCCCAACGCCACGGCGGTCGGCTGTAGCCATTTTGTGTTACTAAAAAAAGTCAATATCACATAACATTGCTTTTATCATGTGCGGCGGTGAAAAACTCTTCAAGCGAAAAAGTTATAACCAATAAAACCGGCACAGTCTCCATAATAATCATCAAAACACGTCTTCTAACGTCCAAACCGAAACACTAG
>Ga0209367_1008126_pt1 | contig 14368 bp, 10 predicted proteins | sample WorMetLIZISLAND2_FD_187412 | JGI IMG/M metagenome (GOLD analysis project Ga0209367, IMG submission 187412) | Marine gutless worms symbiont microbial communities from Max Planck institute for Marine Microbiology, Germany - Olavius geniculatus... ... | reverse complement strand
TTTTCGGGGTCCACTTTTTTGCCGCACCCTGTATAATTTAATAATTTATTTTAAGCTATTTATTATGCATAGGCCCAGAGTAACAGCGTTTATGTGTGTCTAAAACTTGCATGCGAAAAAGAAATTCCTAACATGCAAACAGAGCGACAAAAATAAAATGAACTAACTTAAATGAAATCATGGGCGGCAAACTATGAACTATTTAGCTAAATATGAACTGTATGAACTGTAATTAGTTAAGTTTTTCTTTTATTTTGTATTTGTTTGCTACTTTTCATGGTGAATAAAGATGCATAATAGGAATCTTCAGTTGGGAGCAACGGGGGGCAAGAGTCAGGGCACAGGGGAAGACGGGGGGCAATAAATTTCTTCGTGTGTGGGCCAAATGTCGACCTTATTTAGTTGCTGTGTGCATGAAAAAATGTAGCAGGGAGTCCAATGGCAGAGCCCCTGGTCAGGGGTTAGTTTTTGGACGTGTAATGGTAGCCGCAAATTTGCCTGCTTTTTAATATATGGAAACGCAATAAAACTCACAAATATCCGTGTTTTCTTGCAAAAATGACGTTTAATAATACACACCTTGGCAGGCTGGGCACTTGTCACAATTAAATTTTTTTCCTGGGGCAGCTGCGGAGGGCCCCCTGCTCCCCTCTGGCGCCGCCCACGAATGAAATGTTATAAAAGCCGGAGCGCGCGGCTTTCATTTTATTTCAATTAGTTTTGTTCATCTATTGTTTTGTACGCACCTTTACGAACAAAAATATCATATAGGCCTATGTTTTACGTGACTTGGTTGAACTTAGCAGTACTAAAACATCTTCAATATTATTTTGCCATTTACTTTTACATCTTTTCTTGTTATTTGCGCACGCGCAAATTCGGACGTAATTATTTTTTGCGAATAACATGCTATTTCCAACATGTAAGCATATGCAGCCTCTGTAGCAGAAGCTGTTACGTCATCGTAATAATGACGTCAGCTGCTCATCCATCATCTTAGCAGTGAGTTTTATGCCGCAGCAGTATCTTGTACACAACGCCAGGCAAGGCGTGATTTGTACGGCTTTACATTTTTCTCACTTTGTCATTATTGAAGCGCGACGGCTGTGCTGTAGGCGTCTATAGCACGAGTTATCCGTCCGTCCGTTTGTCTCTCTGTGCCTCCGTGGCGTATGTATTGTGGCTAAGCGTAAGGTCTTAGGCCTTTAGGGTAAAACTTTTTGCACGAATAATAATAGTAATTTGTTGAGGCTTTCTGTGTATAAAAGTCAAGTGATACAGAGCAAGGGAAACATTTTTAATGTAGAGTTAAATGGAGGGAGTAGAAAACTGGCCATATCTCGAAAACGGTGAGAGATATGGATCTCATAATGCTAATTTCGCTTGCAGATAGGGCCAAGGTTACTATTAATAAAAAGTGGCATACGCCTCTTATCTTTTGCCACGACGCCGATGTCTATTTCGATGTCATGCTTACGTAGAGTGGTAGACTATCTACTTTTGTACGGATTGGTGAAGTTTTTAAATGAGTAAAGCTGTACTATTTTTGCCCGTGTGTTGTGTCGGCAGTCGATACGTGGTGCGAAGCGTGTTTCCGAAGGAGAACCAGTACAGTTCGCACATCTCCAGATGCGCCGTGTTTCCTAGCGACAGGCCGTACTCGGCGCCGGAGCCCACCCGTGGCATAAATTAGCATAATTTAGCATAATAATGTGGGGTCATCATCATTATCACTACCAATCTCAGCACTCGGCGCCGGAGTCACAATTGAGACGCTGCGGCCCCCTCGCACAAGCACGCGGTATTCATTAATTACTTTATAATTCCAACAAATTTACTAAAGAAATATGTCCTTTTAGTACGTGACGACATGTTACGCGATCTTCTTTTCGAACTCAAAATAGTTGGTCTCACGTGATGCGCGATAACAGCGGTCCAGCCACTTTGGCAATCAGTGTAGGCCTACAGGAATAAGATATTAATGCATCTTGAAAGAGTACTTAAATTTGAGGCCTCCGTATGAAAGACTCATTGAATTTAAAAAATCGAAATTTAGATTTTTAAAAATGTACGTTTTATGCTAAAAATGTCACAAGCAGGTTGTCCAGGTCCGTCTTCAGCCATTTCGGTGCAATTCACTCTCAAAGTGTGTGACGCAGCCGGAAATAGCAAAAAAAATTACTAAAAACCCCAATGTTGGGGGTTCAAGGTCATTTAAGGTCATCGACGTTGACACCAGTAAAAAGCTTGTCACTATTACTTGTTATGATAAGCAGCATGTATGTACCTATCTGCAACCGTTTTCAGGCGACACGAGCCAATAGCAGTCAAATAACCACTATTTAGGGGGGGGGGGGTAGCTGTCTTTGACGCCCGCCTGCACCGGCCATGCTAAAAATTTCATATGCAGGTTGTCTTGGTCTATCTCCAGCCATTTTAAGACGAAGGGAGAAATTGCGGCCTAATACACGTTTATAAACGTTTTTTTAAAAATTTTTTCGTGTCCGGTAACTTTATTGAATTTTTCAGAATACTTTAGTTACAGAGATCTTTGCTTCTTTAACTTGTCTTTGAGCTTGTCTTCAAAAGTCATTCGTTAAATATGTATATGTCCAGAGCTAGACTGGATTTGAGAAAAATTGTTTTCAGAATAAAATTGTTAGCGAATGGAATTGCCAGATGAAGACGTTATTGAAAAATCGCACAGTAAGTAGGCTACACATTTAAAGGGAAGTTGAATCTTTATTTAAAATTTGACAAGAAATGTTTTCAAATTTTTAGCTTTTTCTCTCCGTACACGAGGGCTACAGTATCGTTGTCACAATTCTTTATCTGCGATGTTCAAGTCGCATTTCTTGTTTATTTTCCGACATGGGCGTTGGAACAGGGGGAGCAGAGGGAGCAGCTGCTCCCCCAACTTTTGGCATGGGAGAGCAGGCCATAGCTCTTGCTCCCCCAAAAGTTTGAGCCTTCTGCACTGCGATGTTAGACTGAGTCGAATCGACTTAGACATCTTAGAGTTTTGCCACTCCGTGGAACGTTCAAGAACCAAAAAGCTTTCAGCTTCAGGGGGGCTTCGCCCCCTAACTCCCTACCAGGGGCTCTGCCCTTGGACCCCGCTGGGGGCTCCGCCCCCAGGCCCCCGTTATAGGCTCGCGGTCCACGCGCTCGCCATGGCCCCGGCCACTGCTTGCTCCCCCAACTTTCAAACACTTCCAACGCCCATGTTTTCTGATGTTTAAAACGACGTGCGTTTGCCGCAGGTCGTCAGAAGTCGGCGGGAGGCTCCGGGAACAGCGTCGCGCGGATTCTCTGCTGGCGAAACGTCGATTCCACCGATCAGGTTTATCTAAACTTATCATCGTCATCATTATCATCATCATCAGTGGCGTCGTAGCCAGAGGGGGGAGTTAAGAGACAACTGCTCTTTCCCCTAAATTATGGGCTGTAGTTTATGACTTGCAAGTCGATATCATTAGTCTGTTCTTAATACCCTATTTACACGATCAAGCTGGCTCGACGATCTGACTCGACGAGCTGCTATAATGTTAGCTGGACGAGCCAGCTCGATGTTTGCTCGACGTTTACTCGACGTTTGCTCGATGTCTGTTCGATGTTTACTCGATGTTTGCTTGATGATTGCTTTGTGTAGGCTATGATTTATGCATGCTTCATATTTGCTCGATGTTTGCTCGATCGTGTAAACGGGATATAACGCTGGCTTTGCGGCGTAAAGGTTAGAATGCTGGACTTCCGTGTAAGGTACGAGGTCGGCCGTAAATTCGACTTCCGGTCGGGTTGGTATCAGTGGCTACTAATTGGATGGGTGACTGTCTGGGAACAGGTAGGCCATTTCGGTATAGCCTACAATCAACACCAATGTCAACTCAGTTTTCTATCTGTCAGGTGTAGTACCGGCTTGTCTGGCTGGGGTTAAACAGGAACACGTTCATCTGTGTTGTGTGGCAGCTAACACAGTCTGATCCCATATGGCAGATAACGCTCCTTAGCTTTGCGACGGTTTTTTATCCAGAGCTATAGACCACCTTTATGTTTATTTTTACGGGCGTCTAACTCGTGAACGAAACAGAAGAACAAGAATAAGTTTTCTAGTTCAAGAGTAACAGATGTGCCAATTTTTTTAGTTTACACATGTGATCCCATATGGCAGGTAACGCTCTGCAGAAGGTTACGGTCAGAGTTAGGGGGATAAGGTTGCGGACGGCCGCAAAATATGCCGGCACAATTATAAGGCCTAGTAAAAATGACAACAATTACAACAGAGAACACAATGATACATAAAACACAATATGAAAAAAACTAATTAGATTAAGTACACTGTATTGTATGTAACTGAGAATACTGACCTGCCATAGCAACTAGCCTACAGAACTAACCACCAAATTGTCCGTATATAATTTGTTTACAACGTTTTCTGAATCATCAAGCTAGGTAGCGTAAGTAAGTAAGCAAGTAAGTAAAATGTGAATTTACATAGCGCATAACGTCAAATTGATCTTTAGTGCGCTCATTTAGCGCATATATGCTATAGCGCAGAATTAAGCATACAGTGTGCAAGCCTGATTGTTATTTTCGTATTATTATTATGATAGTTTATTTAGTATGTCGGTATCGTATGTTTAGAAATCGAAGAAGAATGGTACGTCGGAATCGCCGATCGACGCAAAGAGTGCGACAGAGGTGTGTCAGTGTGTGCATAATCGCATACGGCAGGCGACGTTTCGTAGCATAAAGAAGTGAATGCACATCTTTCAACACTTTGACCGTTGTATGTTTAGGAAACGCAGGAAAATGGGACGACGGAATCACCGATCGGGTGAGTGCGTGATCGCATATGGCAGGTAACGCTTCGTAGCTTTGCAATGACCTTCCCATTCACGGCTACACATACTCTTTAACTCTTTAACCTTTGTATGTATTGTTTAGAAAACGACAGAGAATGCTAAGACGGAATCGCCGATCGACGCGAAGTCTGCGCCTGAGATTAACCGAGACCATTGTCATGAGCGGCCGCGGGAGAATAAGCCGGACGAGGTGCCTCCCCAGGGTTATCTGTGGCACAGCGAGTGCGCCCCGGGTACTTGCAGTAAACCCAGGGCCGAGGTCGAATGCCCGGCGCCGTTGATCTGTCAACACTGCGGCATACTCGAGCATAACGATCCTATCTGTCCCAAGGCAAGTATTCTTGACCTGGTATTATATATGAATTCTTATTATGACATTATGAATTTACTTTTTATGATCGAATGTATTTTTGGCCTACAGTACCAACTGTCAGGCTTGCGGTACACGCTTCTGTCCGTTTGTCGGGTTTCTGTTGTTTCTGACGTTATGCAATGTGGCTGAACTATATGTCGTAGTCGTAGAAATCGGCGATAGTAACGCCGGACGGCCGGATAGAGCGATGATAAGTTTCTATAGTAACTACGTCGCCATCTGCAGCGGTTTGGCCGCAATTTTTAATGCAAAGTAACTGCCTGCGTCTTTCATTTATGAGTATTGACTTACGATCATCATTTCCTGTGTTCGACTTTCGGTCATGTCGCTATCGAGTGATTACTACTTGGATATGTGACTATCTGCGGACATGTAAACCAGTTCGGTATAAAACCAACACCAAGATCAACTCAGCCTTTCATCCCTTCGGGAATAGGAAATCGAGTACCTGCCTGTCTGGCTACGGTCGAAACGGAACACATTCACCCGTGTCGGGTGGCAGCTAACACTGCGTGATCCTATATGGCAGGTGACGCTCCGCAGCTTTGTGATAGGTTTTAAAAACCTTGTAGCTTTTTTTACTTATACCCCGTTTACACGATCAAGCTGGCTCAACGAGCTAGCTCGACGAGCAGCTATATGTTAGCTGGACGAGGAAGCTCGATGTTTGCTCGATGTTTGCTTGATGATTGCTTCGTGCAGGCTATGCTTAATGCATGCTTCATATTTGCTCGATGTTTGCTCGATCGTGTAAACGGGGTATTACTTGCGTGCTATAGTTCAATGGCAGTGCGTTATTTTATTTGTTCATTTGTTTGTTGCAGTGTGGCGAGACGACGGTCATTGTGCGTACGCACGACCCAATGAAACCGGCGATTTCTAAACCAGTCGAACCGCCACCGCCCACGCCCCCGCCTAAACCGCTACACTGCATTAACCTGTGAGTGTTGTTTCTGTTATTATCTCCGCTAATGGAACGAAGTGAACATTGAAGGAGATTATGAGATTGATCGAGCGGTCAGTCGTTGTGTGCGTCCGTCGTTCCATGTGTGTGTCTGTCTGTCTGTCTGTGCACACGAATACACAACTGGCAGGAACGGTGGCGCCCTCATGTGAAAACTTCTACATTGGCGGAGATATGCACTCTCACGAGCGCCTTCTAGTTAAAGGTGCTTACAGAGCGTCGTAACTGAACTGAACTGAACTGGCTAACGTGCAAGTAGTAATGCATCACAGCAGGCATCGTCCAACGGCGTCGGTGACCCACGTGACTACGCTCACGTACGCACCAACCAACGACCACAGGGCTCGACCTGCTTGCACATTGGTCAGTTCATCAAAAACTAAACCAGGTTCAGTTACGTCGCTCTGTATATCCGCCTTTATAGACTGCTGTTTTGTACATTTATATTTGCTGTTTTTACTAAAAAATGGTTTACTGCAGGTGATCAGTTATGGGTATATGGGACCGACCTCAAATATTATATATTCTTAGATTAAAAACGTTAACAAAACGTTTTGAAGAAAAAATAATAATTTAAAAACGTTTGTAAGCGCTGGAGTAAAACGTGACCGTTTTTTACTTGATCCATCGATTAAATTCTGTTCTTCGGAATACATAGCTTCTTATTAAATTTGTACTATTGTGGCTGCCCTTGAGGGGAAATAAAGATATCTATAAGTAGGTTATAAACACAGAATGAGTTATTATTTTTTGTGTATTCAAACAAGCGATGATGTTGACCCAGTGCCGACATATTTTGAGGCCGTCGGTTGGTTTTTTCCACTTCACTATGCAACCCTTTGACTTTCATTTTTAAGGTCTAAAATTTTCACATGAGTTACTAACACCTTGATGAATCTTATCCGCAATTTTTGGATTTTAACGCGCTTTTCTTTTCGAGTAGGCTAACGAGCCCATAAGCCACTGACAAACAGACAGACGGACAAACGAACGGACGTTCAACTGGTGCAAAACCCGTAATTTGGCGGCATAATTTTTATTCAAACAAGACAGTGTGTAGAAACCATAAATGCAAAAAACGTTCCGATAAAAATATTTAAAAAACGCTAATACACGTAAAAACGTGGCAAGAATAAAAAAACGTTCAAAAATGTTGAATAAAAAACGTTGGCCATAATTTGTTCAACTTCTTACCTAATGCCTAATGCTGTAAATGCAGTATACCTTGAACTGTAGTTTAGATACAGTGAACTTTATTTAAATTCAATTTCACCATGTGGACATAAGACCATAGCATTAAACTAACCAAACATACTAGTTAAAAAACTTTATTTAGTATATTTGTTCAAACTAAATAAAGTACATCACTATGACCTATTATTTCTTTTCTGTGGTTTCAAAAGTGCTTCTTGAAGCTTCTGATGAGATTTTCAATGCACGATTTTTACAAATAACGCTGAGGAAGATTTAAAAACGTTACAAAACGTACAAAGGTGGCAAAAATATGAAAAAAAAACGTAAAAACATGTTTTACATCTATGGTAGAAGCAGACAGAGAGACAGAACAATACAATCAATGCAGATATCTAAGATATAGGCCTATAAATGTAAAAAGCATGTACTTACTTACTTATTTATACAGGCCGACGCCGGTAAGTCTAACGGAGCGTGAGGATCACCGATTGCATCACGGCAAAGAACACGCCAATCTGCCGGATCATTATGCTCAGTTGGATCCGTGCTACAGCATCGGAAAAGAACGCGCCCCCAACATCTACGCTTCGTTCCACGACTGTCTCGGCAGCTACGGTACGTAAGCTGTGGCAGGCCCGTCGAGAGGGTGGGGTAGAGGGTAAGCTACACCGGGCCCCGCGACGTTTGGGGGCCCCGCCGTCGCTCAGAAATTTAATGTACACTCGAATGCACCATTTTGAAAAGAACAATTCAAAAATTATCTTCCCAAGGGGCTCGCGAAAATATTTCCTCAGGCTTAGCTGTGGTTCTCGACAATCTGTCCCATATCATGCTATAGAAATGTGGCAGATAAAAAGACGAAATATTCACCGAAAAAAACATACAACTATGGATAACAACAGGCTAAGATTGCTTAATATTATTTACTTATTGCGCTGTTCCTAGAGTGAAATCGAAAGTGAAAGCGCCATAGAAACTATGGGACTTTTTTGTTGTCGCCTGAGTCATTGCCAGTGTGTACCGTTATTGTTGTTGTTCTTGTTATTATTAATATTATTCTTATGGTAGGTCGTTGGTAGTTAAAAATGTCACGTGAATTCAGTTTGGACGACATAGTTACAGAATTTCTGCTAAGCACTTGTCAGCCATGTCCGTCATCCAGAAGTCAACACGCTGTAGAGACTGCATTGTGGTGCTGCGCATTTGCGACTGCACGGCCGCCAGACGACTGCAACACTGACGTCGCTTTCATTCCGTTGACAACAGGAAGTGTTGCTGAGTTCTACATTGCACCGATCTTACCACATGTCGGTGATATTGACGTGATGCTTCACCGCAACACTGAGCTGGCAATACCACGAGGACATCCACCGCCAACACAGTTACCAGCTGAGTTTCACAACTATGTCAAGGTATTTGAGATCATTGACAGTCACTTACCTGGCTATGTGTACTTGGAGTTCCGTTACTTACTGACACAATGCAGTGATGATGACAACTACAACGCCGTAGAGTACGACAGAGGGCAGTGTCTATCAAATCAACTATTCAGTGCTGAAGAAGAAATTCATGGACCAGCATCAGTTCTTCGCCCATCAAGTGAGTTGACAGATTTATCACTTGACCGAGTACTTTGCGTGCGTTGTCTGATGTGGCCATCACAAGCGGCTGATTGGCCAACACGACACAGAAACTACAACTGGCCGGATTCAGCAATTCTTGAGCGTGTTGTCCGCAACGGATGTGATGTGGTTCCTGTAGCACATCGTCAGTACAGACAGCATGAATGGATGGGCGAGTGTCAGTGGAGACTGTCATTCTCACGAGCAGAAATTGTACTATTAAGTAGCTGGTCACCAGTGCAGCAGATTGTCTATCACATGTTACGATATTTCGTAAAGACCGAGGAATTAACAGACTGTGCTGACAGCTCTGGAGAAAAATTAGTGAGCAACTATCACATGAAATCTCTGATGTTATGGGCTTCTGAAATCAAATCGAGCAGTTGGTGGACTGATGGTGTAAACCTTGTTAGAATATGTGTCCAACTACTGCATACTCTAGCTCACTGGCTGAGTAATGGACATTGTCCACATTATTTCATCAACAGTTGTAATTTACTGAACAACTCATTCAACCTGACAAATAACAGAGATCAGTTGATGACAATAGATGAGACGTGGTTATCAAAATGGTTTGTACGCAATTACATACAAAAATGCTTACAGGTCAATGAATGTCCAGAAAACATTTTACGGTTATTTAATGACGTCACTACGAGGGCAAAACTACAGAATGGAGTTTCAGCGCTTGTTGCCTGGAGACAGAACATATCACTCTTAGACTTCTGTCGAGGGTGTGCTTATGCAGAGTATGCCGTTCCATCGTTTGTGTACCACCATCCTCTGACTGTACGATCATGCATTTTTTGGATGAATCAATGGTCAGCAATCGATGCTTGTTTTCCTGTTTACTTCAGAGCAGTAGTATTTCTACACATTGCATTCAAATTACTAAGGCATGGTTTCAACAACAAGCTGATGGATATCTTAGCGACAGTATGCGGACTGCAGTTTGCTGACATTCGACGTAACTCCTATCATTCCACCAGTGTGTTGTCACTGAACTTAGCTGCCAAGTTGATGAAAGTTGTGGCAAATAAATCGTTCAGCACCATGTCACTGATAGAGATCGAACTGTCCAAAGCGTACCTGTACAGAGCATTGAAATGTAAAGACTCTGACAGCGACTCCATCTACTGCCTGGCAAATATCTACCTGGCAGTTTTATACTACACTACAGGACAATACCAGAAGGCGATAGATCATTGTACACTGGTGACTAGGTCACAAGATCACTCACAGTGCAGTTCGCATGTTGTACAATGTGGAATTTTACCCAAGATCGACGATGACCTTGACAGTATGATTGGCTTGGCAGAGTTGTACCAAAGCATACGAAATGCTGTGTTGAAACAACAGCGACAACCACAACTTGTATCCGTACTTACAACTGAATTACTTGCACACTGTTTGCGTATCAAGTGTCAGTCAGCAACAGAGTGTTGCCAGTTTGTGCAAATGCCGTCAGAGACTGGTGAATTCAAACGGTATAGAGTTTGTATTAATGATACTCCACAGCTGTTTATCGGCGATGTGCTCCTGTTTCTCGCAGTAAGTCGGCTGTTAAAATATCGACACAAATCATTTTGGCTAAACTCTGAGCGCTCAGTGATAAACAAAAATAAATGTCATCCATCAGATCTGGTTGAGTTACTGCAGAAGTCTGCGGTTGAACATCTGACAGCATATCGTCAGCTTCTGGCACAGGACTTTAGTTCTGTGGCCACAATTGTCACAACAGACTTTGAAGCACTGTACGTGTACAGATATGGCGACTATCAGCAGTGTTTACAGTTGTCTACACAAAACGTACACACGCTGTTGTATGCTGATGACATGCCCGATGTTTCAACATATCCGGAGTTCATTCAGTTGATGGATGATGACATTGTCTCACTGACTGCACTGACACTGATTGTCGATTCTAAGTGCCGTGACGTTGAGAATCCCTATAGTAGCTGCATCAGTCAGCTGACTCTGTCACTGTATTTGGTGACTCAGTGTCAGTTGAAGCTACATCACTCAGTGACGTCATTAGCTCAGACACTCGACTACATCAAAGTCGCTCAGAGAAAACATCCAGCTGATGGAACTCTGGACCTGTTAACACTAAAGTTGACTGAACGTAAACTCGAAGTGTACATGAATGCATTACTATAAGACGTTTCCATCTGATCAGTCAATATTTATGAGCAAGATTAACGTCATTAAAGTCATCTGACATGCGACAGCTTGCCAATGTCACATTGTCTTTAAATAATGTCTGAAGAACTTTGCTGACTGCGTAATGGTAAAGTTTGAATTATTAAATTGTGATTTTTGCTGTTTTATATCTACAACCACGATGTCATCCTTACACTGTAGCCTATATAAACTGCACAGTTTTTTTTTACATAAATCACTTATTACGTTCGTAGCATACCGGTATTTATTTTCCGTCGGGAAGTACAACAGCGTAATCGCCTGGACTTTTTTGTACGCCCCTATAAAATTTTCGTAAACGGCTGAAAACATTTCTGATGACATAGGCTACCGATACGCTGTTATGCACGAAAAGGCGCGTTCAGAGCGACGTAACTGAACTGAACTGACCCGGTTTAGTTTTTGACGAACTGACCAATGGGCAAGTAGGGAGAGCCTAGTGGTCATTGGTTGACGCGTACGCGCACATATAGTCACAAAGTCATTGACGCCGTTAGACGGTGCCTACTGTAGAGCATTATACCTTGTTTACACGATCGAGCAAACGTCGAGCAAATGTACTCAAATTACACGTGCTATTGCTCGGCGTCTGCTCAACGTTTACTCGATGTTTGCTCGATGTTTGCTCGATCGTGTAAACGGGGTATTACTGTTTGCCCATTGGTCAGTTCATTAAAAACTAAACCGTGCTAGTTCAGTTCAGTTCAGTTCGATTATGTCACTCTGTGCGCGTTTCAACAGTTATACGCTGTTTACACGATGAAGCAAAAACGTGAAGCAAACGTGAAGTAAACTTAGAGCACACGTCGTGCACATGTATTTTTAATACGTTTGTTTCATCTCTGCTTCATGTTTGCTTTATCGTGTAAAGGGTGTATTAGCCACAATGCGCCGCGATCTGAACACTAGAACAAAAAATGTCTCTTTATAGCAGCCGCTTAAACTGCTCAAAGCTAATGCCAGTTTGTCTCGATCTCATACAGCAGGTGACGCTCTGTAGCTCGGTTATGGGTTTCCTGTTAGAAGCTATGCACCCACATTTTATTTTTTGGGGAAGGGGCAACCGTTAAGCCGTGAGCTTGAAGGTCGACCCTTTAACGTCGTTGTCGTCCGTCTGTCGTCCATCCGTCTCTCACGGATGTATTGTGACTAAAAGATGGAAAATAGGGCCTAGGTTGCTATTTATAAAAAGTTGCATACTGGCTTTCAAATTACATATAAAATCATTGACCTTGTATGACCTTGAAAGCCGTTATACGCGCTATTGCGGCTAAACTGTGCGATATAGGGCGTAGGTTACTATTAGTCACGAATAGGAAGTGGCATACGCTCTTTCAGATAAAATAAAAAAAATCATTGACCTTGAATGACCTTCAAGGTCAGTGACAACCAGTACAATCGGCCCCACCCTAGCGACAGCTGGGTTTTTTTGTCTTCTACAGAGCCGGAATGTGAACTGCCTCCGTGGCCGGAATCGCCGTACCTGAAGCTGATACAACAGCAGAACGAGGATAGACAACAGATGGAGTCCGCAAACCGCTGGAAACTGTTGGATTCACAGACGCCCGCACATGACGTCAGCGCGCTGCGTCGCAAGGTCAGGCACATGACAAACAAGAAATCGGAGCTAATGCTCATGAGACCCACAGCTGATCACGTGTCGAGATGTTTGTGTCTGCGACTTTCGTGATTTGTGTCCACGACTTTTCCCGAGGGAAAGTTTCGGTGAAAGTCGGCGTAATGGAATTTGGGCTTTATATAGCGCATTGTCGTAAGAAAACTTTATGGGCTGTAAAGACCTTTAATACGACGTATACCTGAGCGGTCTTCTCTCGCAGCCACTGCATCTCTCTGCCAAGTTCAGCGTCCACTTCAGAGGACGAGTAGTGGCTTGCCACTGAGCGTTCCGCTCGACGTTGTTCGGAGTGTTCAGTTGACATAACCAGTGACCAGACACTGGCGGCAATCAACAAGACGTAGATCACAAGCGAGCCTCGGTGATGATCAGCGGACGTCGTCTTCGCCATCTAGTCTAGTCAAATTAGCTCGTTTCGACCTAGAAAAATAGCACACAATTTTCGTTTGTCGCTAAAATTACCTTCCACAAAACAAAAACGGAAACAAACGTACATTTTAAATAAACGTAAGTTTGTTTTAAATGTTTAAAACCAAATAAATCAAAATTTAGGGGATTTTACCGTTTTTTGTTCGCTGTGAAATTCTAAATTACAGGTCATATTTAATTTCAATTTTCGTCTGAAAACAAAGTTCAAAGCTAAAAACTTAGAGGCAAAATTAAAATTTTGTGCACAAAATTTAATCTCAAATTTTAATATGTAATTGCTTTAGTTTCTATTTATAGCAAACGATGTGACAGAGAATTGTATATAGTTGGGGTTGTGGCAGGCATGGGGAGCAGAGGTGCAACTGCCCTCCCCCTAAATTTTGGGTTGTCAAAAAACTCTTCGAAAATTTTCTTTAGGTCGTACGGCTTTTGGCTAGTTTCACAGAAGGCCCAGCAAAACATAATCATTCACCAGATAGCGCCACTATCTCGCTCTGGCAACGCCATATCGGCTGGATGTCGCAGATTTTCCCTACCCTCTCTAACTGCGCATTTTGCAAAAATCCTCAACCAGTCGCTTTACTTTGCGCCGAAAAATATCTTACAAAGCCAGTAATGTCACATTGTTACGACTAGGTATCGCATTCGCCTGACTATATTGACTGAACTAGACCTCGGTTTCGTGCCCTCTACCGCAGGAACAAACAGACCTAGAAAGCACCAAAACAGCACGCACGTACTCAACTGCAAGGACGGCCCCATAGCGGGCGGCCCCTCAACGGCCGCACCCTCTTGTTTTGTAAGTGTCAATAATGTCAAAACAAGTCAAATCTGAGTAACGTTTTTTACGCGCGAAAGCAGTATGCTTCGCGCGTCTTTGCCATCGTCTGTCGTCCGTCCGTCTGTCCGTCCGTCCGTCACACTCGTGAGCTGTATCAAAACGGTGCAAGCTAGGATCACGAAATTTTCACCGTGGACTGCCCCAAGGTCTCTAGTTTATCGTGACAAAATTTCGTGCCACTGGGTGCAGGGGTTCCCCTCGAACGAAGGCGTCGAAGAGGAGTACCCCCTTAAAAAGACGTC
>Ga0209367_1008125_pt1 | contig 14369 bp, 8 predicted proteins | sample WorMetLIZISLAND2_FD_187412 | JGI IMG/M metagenome (GOLD analysis project Ga0209367, IMG submission 187412) | Marine gutless worms symbiont microbial communities from Max Planck institute for Marine Microbiology, Germany - Olavius geniculatus... ... | reverse complement strand
TCTATGGTCATGTAGTTTTATCTATGCAAAATGCGTTGCGTCATTCGTGACGTCATTTTAATCGAAAATATTGACAAACAAATCGATTGAAATGCGGTGGATACGGCAGGCAAAGAATTGACAAGGGAGCAAAAGAAAATTATTATAAAATTCAGTAATAGTAATTCTAACAAAGGATAAATTTTGAATACATTAGACGTAAAACAAGCTTGCGTACGGAAGTTTCTGAAGTGATCGAAATGTTGACAAAGCGTAGAAAAGTGGCTTCAAACTGGCAGACCACCGAATCTGAATGAAGGAGCTATTGGAGAATAATTCGTCATGTTGAAGCGCGCAGAAAAAAGACAGTGGCTGAAATTATAAAGTATGTAAACGATATGCTAACTCAACGATTATCACCATGAATGGAACGACGTCGTTTGCATTCCTGTGATTTAACCAGATGGAATATTTGGAAACAAACTGCAACAAGCAGCGTGAATTAACCTCGCCATGTGTTTTGGTGTAGACAGAAGTTGGGCTGGAAGGCAGATAACTGGAAATCAGTTGAACTAATAGACGAGACTCAGATAGTAATATGACAGGTTAGAAAAGTCCAAGGTACTTATGGAGAAGGCTACATGAAGTCTGGAATCTCGAGTGTCTTGTGAGGCAGCAATAGTCGAAATATATCACCATGTTCTGGAGTTGTATTTGCTGCGAAAGAGTGGTTACTTTTGTATCAATTGGCAGAAATATTGACTGCTGTAACTATGTGAATGCACTCGATGCAAATTTGTGGCCAGGTGTGTGCAAACATTTTGCTGGAAAGCACTTCTTTTAGCAGGACGATAGCCCCTGTACATCTCTCAGTAATTACTCATCTCTGGAAAATAGAAAATCACATTTTGGGTTTTACGTGGTCAGTACAATCACAGGACAAAAATATTATCGAAAATATGTGGAAAGTCATAAAATCTCATGTGCAGAAGAAATTGTCAGCTATTGACTCTCGAAAGGACCCTATCAAGTCTGCTCTAACAACCTGAAGCAAAGTTCATTAAACCTCTATTCGTCAGCTCTACGCATTCATTCTGCGACAATTTTGTTCTGTTATTGCGCAAAAAGGATTTATAACAAAATTCAGAAATGTCAGGTAAACACTTTTGTTGAAATAATGTTGTTTACGATGTTTGAATTTAACTGGCAAAAAACGAATCGAGCGTTTGCGCTGCCGCCATTATGACACACTTTTGGCCACACGCTGTACATAATACTGCAAAGCAAATAGTGAGTACAGCAAAATTATTTCATTCTTCTACCATTTGGCCCATCTCATAGCTAGATGTGGCCTGCAGCAATGAGCAAATATGATTTATGTAAATATACATTGACTGAAAAAATAGTGGATTTGTAAAAATTTGTTTGCCAGCTTGTGTCATCAATACTCTTCTGTCATAATAATGATAACACTGTTGTCAACTGAAATCATCTGGCAGATGACAGTTGATGCTCCATCATGTAAAGCATTCCGGAGTCAACTAGTCAACATCCAGTCCCGTCCATAAGTCCACCGGGCACCTTCCCGCTGCGTCAGAACCAGTACTGGTCTTACAGTGTAGGCTATCTCAGCAGAAGCTGTGAACCTAGTAGCCTGTCCACTATCTCGATACAGTACGATACACAGAGATAGAAAAAGCTCAGTGCTACGGTCAGTTCATCGAATTGAAATAGTGCTGACCAAAATTACTATCGTCAGTTCGCCAAAGTGAGTTGAAAGAATCAGAATTTAGTAAAAGCAGTTCAGCGATCTGAAGTGCAGCTAATTGGACTACTAAAATCAGTTCGGATGCGTTGCTGTTAATTTCACACCGCCACCAGTACTGCATTAGAGATGGTGAGATTCACTATTCTGAAATAAAACACATTAGGAGGACCTTTATTTCCAAATTCTAAAAACTCGTCACTGCTGAGATGAAATCTGTGCAGGTGGAAAGTAACGCGATCTACCATGACTTGTGCAAAGCAACGTTCCTTCTTTATATCAGATGGACTGAAAAGAACAGATGGACTGAAAAGAAATGATTAAGCACCACAATTCTTATTCATATCTTTTCAAAATACTGAGAGGTTAAAAACCTTTCAGTTTACTATCAGCTCGACAATGGCAGAACTGGACCATAATGGTCTGCTCGTGAAGTTACAGCATAGACCTAAAATCTTACTGCACAACTTAAGATTTATTTATTTCAGCTTTGTTAGGTAGTTAGTTAACTTTCTGCTACATTTTAGTCCCGCTACACGGCTGTCGACTGCCGACCAGCTAAGTCTGGAGGTATCAGTGGCTGCAGTGTCGTGAGACCAGCTCAGCGTCTGAGAGTGATGGTGCAGTTTACCCCCTGTCCTCCAATAGACAGCATTATGAGATTGATGACTGTCTGGAGGATAACAGGGAAGATTATTACTATTAGAACTGTCATTTTCGATACATATGCACAATCATAATTGGCAGTTCTTACAATTTTGTGTTTCTGTCAGTTTTTGTGTATTTCGTGTTTTATAAAGGTTAAACTTTTTTCCGTTATTATGTGTATGTGTAATTTTGCCTGCAAAGACCGTGCCCGAAATGACCTATTCTGTGTCGGGTGAGACGTTAAACCCTACTCACTCACCTAGTGACGATGCTGCAGGATGTCAGCAGCCCAGCGGCATCGGGCGTTATCCGTTTTCCCTAAACTGAAAGTATAGCAAATTTTGCGTTGCTTCTATCAGTTCGCCGAACTGAAAATAGAATTAACGCAGAAAAAAAACAATTTCTTCACTTTATAAGTTCTGATAATATCAATCTCTATTGAATTTAACTGAAAATTCACACTGTAACATGTGAAGTAAACATACTTCTGAATTTGCTGCAGCATTGGCCAGACAAAAACTCTTCCACCAGGAACCAGCATTGGCTGCTGTAAGCAACATCCTGAACATGAATACACAAACAGTCCGCCAAACATCACAGGCTCCAGTGCCATACAACAAGCCACAAAATCACATTTTACACTGAATTCCTGTCTCAAATTCAGCACTGAAGTTAGGAATAAGTAGTACGGTAATGGACCAGAGGACCTAGTACACAAATAAGTCAATTACCTGAAACCACCATGGCTTCATTAGGCCCACAAGTATGAAAAGGCATAACTGCAATAATGCGTTCGGCGTTAAAGAAGTGAAATTTAAAAAATGGCTAAAATGGCAAATTGCTATCACAAATTTACAACATTACATAAATTTCGACAACATGATCACGTGACACAATACGTCACCGTGTGGTAGTGAGTGCGCGAAAATAAGTAAAATAAGCCATGATGTCAGTCCATCCATCGACTGAACACGAGTTACGCAACGCACGTCGCACGCAACGGCGACGATACGTACTTGCGCACTTAATACCAGCATAGATGTACGGTACGAAGCTAGATACCACTTCACGTTGCCCGAAGGACCTACGAATCGAAGCTGAACGACGAATGACCAAATACGAAGAGTACAAAACACTGTGACAAGTGGAACAGTAGACTTAACGAAAGCATCTGCCGAAACAGTTGCTGCTTCGTCATCTGGGAATTGAGTCAACAACGACGCATCCCAGAGCTTTAACGCTTCGTCAAGGACGACGCACGGAAGGCTCTAAGGGTCGAGGTCAGAGCGAAGACGTGGTAAAAGTACGAAGACCGAGAGACGAAAACGACGATTTTCGGCACTGTGATTCGTCTACACGCCGTTTTGGTCGTCGTAGAGGTTTTTCGTGGGCTGGAACTAGTAGTAAATGGAGTTCGGCAAGCCGTGATTCGTCAAAGAAACCGAGAAAGCATTTGGCCTTTGCTTCGTCATTCTCGGAAGACGAAGAGACCGACGACGACTCTACTCAAAAGTAAACCCGGCGAACCTAAATCTTCGGCCAGACGTGGACGAATCATCAACAGAAGATACAAGGTCGATTCGGTTCGACGTGAACGAAGAATGAATCGAGAAGGAAGTCGACGAAGTCACCAAACCAAGCCCGAATCAACGACTGCTTCGTCACCTGAGAATACTTCGTCGAACGACGAAAACGAAACACGAAAACGACAGCCGTTACCAGACCGAAGCATATTCTGAAACCGCCGAAGTTTGATGGATCGACCTCGTTTGAAACGTTTTGGGCCCAATTCCAGAATTGTGTACGACACAATCGTTGGGACCGAAGCACAGTATTTTTTGAACCGGTATGCCATTTAGAGTCGTGTCTAAATGGCACGTGGCATCATCGGTATATTGCCAGTGCATTAAAATTTGTTATTTACTACAATATCATCTGTTTTTGTTTACAAACATTAGAAATGTATGTAAAACTAAACATAATTTGACTTTTGTATGAAAATGTGTAAAAATTGTTTTAGAAGATGATTATTTGCTTATGTATTATAGTGATTTTAGTAATTTTTGAAAATTTATGTTTTATATAGTAGTGTAGCGACACAGTTAAAGTGTGGGGGATATTTAACAACTATTTTATTGCTAATTATCTACAGTATGTGCTAATGAAAAAAATTTGAAAATCAGTTAATATTTGGCGAAGATATAGAAATGACAAAGTGGGACGGAATTGCGCTTTTGCTTTCGAATAAATGACTTTTACGCCCTTAAGCACCGTTTGGTTATTTGGCCTATTGTTATTTTCGCCGACGACGTTGTTGTGTTTTGGGCCATTTGGGGCATTGTCCTTTTGTAGGTCTGTGTGTAAGATAGCATGGAGTTGGGCAGTTGGGTACGGCCCAAGAGAGAAGGGACTAAATTTTAGTGACAGTCTAGATTTCGTTGTAGATTCTGCATTATACAAGATTCTTTACCATTCGGAGCCTAAACTGAGACTTCGTGGGTGATAGCATAGTGGCAACATCATTCGCGACGAAGATCTGTGGTCGGCGGTCGCTTCTAGGTAATATAATTAGTCCGCCCGGAAACGACAGTTTTCGGGCGGACTTACGTTTTACCCGTGATGTTTTATTTTTTCAACGCGAGATCTCCGAGATGCGTGGGCCGACAGGCGTGAAGTTTTGCACGGTGGTCAATACTAGGCTCAATTTTTTATTTTATAATGCCGGTCCAAAATTTCGGGGGTCTTCCATCAAAAAAATTTAGGGGCCAAAAACATGCAAAATTTAGCCCGATTTCGGGCGACTTCGAAGTTCGGCGGCGAATATATCCGGAACGGATGAAGATATTCAAAATCGGACCGCAATTCTTCCTGCGTTAGGCAAAACAAGTCTGGTAAAGTGTGGTCCAGTAACCTTGGAGATCTCGATGTGAAATCCTTCCCACCTAAAGCGCCTTTTTTCAGAAAACCATATTTTGGCCCCTAGGGGTGCTGCGCCCCCAAATTTTTACACGCGCTAGAAAATGACCAAGTTTTACTAGCGCATTCCGCACCGGGGACGCAGGTCTCCCTTACAGTTTTTTTTAAGGGTGGTCAAAAATTGGCTTAAAATGTAGCGTATTAGCCGCGAGAACTTTGGAGGCAAAATAAGTAGCTTCATGAAACTTTGCCACGTGACGTGCTGCTAGATGGGAGTGATAACCCGTGTACAACTTATAGGGGGCACTGCCCCCTTAAAATTTGGGAGGGCAAAAGCGTCCAAAATTTAGTACGTTTTACGACAACTTTTGACTTTGACCGCAAATATCTCTGGACTGGATGGAGATATCGACAAGCGGTAAACGGCGTTATCAAGAACAGTTAATCTTGCGTTGAACAAAAAAAATTGGATAAACTTCAGTCCACTAACACTAGAGATTATGCGGCTAATGTTTACCCACCCAAATGGACTTTTTCGGAAGGCCATATTTCGGCCCCTAGGGAGTGCTGTGCCCCCAAATTTTTACAGGTGCTAGAGAATGACCAAGTCTTACTAGCGCACCCCCATTGGGGACGGGGGACAACTTTACATTTTTTTCAAAAGCAGATCAAAAATTGGCTTAAAATGTAGCGTATTAGCCGCGAGAATTTTGGAGCCAGGAGGAGTAGCTTTATGAAACTTTGTCACGTGAGGTGCTGCTAAATGGGGGGATAAGGCGGGTGCAACTTTTGGGGGTCACTACCCCCTAAAAATTTCGGATATCTCTAGAATATCTCTAGAATGAATAGAGATATCGACAAGCGGTAAAAGACAGTATCAAGTACAATTAATACTGCATTGAATAAAAAAATCGTAAACTTTGGTTCACTAACACCAGAGATTACGCGGCTAACGTTTACCCACCTTAAGTCAATAGTGCGCGTTTTGAGTATGCTATAGTGCATTTGTGTGCGGGCCACGTGACTTTGCTACCGGGGGACTTTCACCTCTCTAACTTCACCCCAATCGGACTTAGGGCGCCAGGCGGACTCGCGTTGGGCTTTGCCCCAATTTTCTAGTTATTTTCTTTTTTTTGTTTTTAACCCCACTTCCGGAATTATTATTATTACCGGTGCTTTTAATGGATGATTGTTTTCACTGCATGCATGCTTCTAATTTGCTTTCTAACAAATATAATTTCAAACAAACGAAAATGTATAAATGTACTGTGTGTCAAAAAAGTCACCCTTTTTATTTTTGTTATATTTTTTAAAAAATTTCATCCGATTTTTTAAAATTTTTGGCAGAAACATGTTTTAAGTTTGAAGCAAACTAAACTGCACAGCCCACCACATTATGTTCGTATTGTACCTTGTAAAATCTGGGAACAATTTTTATGGCGTACAGTAGGCCTATAGCGTCAAATGTAAAATCTTCACATAAAAGTCATATTTTACATCAGCTAACTAAAAAGTAGCCTGACGTTCATAATATCTAAGCAAGTGTTTGAAGTCTCGTCTATCAGTTCTTACTCACGCATGCAGCCGTCCACGAACAGTGGTCGACTACCTCGTTGATGACATGCTGGTGCAGACCGGACGACATCATGCAGTGATCAAACGCAGCTGAAGTTCGCATTTTTGGTTTTAAAAATTACATAAATTTAAAGGTTTTGCCGCGTTAAAAATTAATTTGTATTTTTGCGAAAGGTTTGAATGTCAAACGCTTAAATGAACTTTTAAAGACGTTGCAAGATTCCGGTACAATGACACCGCTAAGCGGCGCTAACACGACAAACAGAAAGCCGCCGACATCGCAATGTGCGTTCTGAGGCTTTGCTATTATTTACAAGGTAAGTACGAACATGCAGAACGAGATTTAAATAATTAATCCGTGTACATGTGTTTGTTTCAAATTTTTAAGGCCAAGTTTCTGCCAAGAATAAGCAAAATCAAATGAAATATGACAAAGATGTCACAAAATAAAAAAGTGCCGTTTTTGAGACACCCTTTATAACATAAAACCATACATGTATGTGTGTGCGCGATTGGTGTCGATGTACGATAGTTTGAATCGCTGCATACTACACTGTTAACTGCGTTAATTGCAAAAAATGTTATATTGCTTGGCATTGTAAATAGAGTTACAAATAGAGTTATAGAACTTACAACTATCGTGCTTCGCTTATAACTTTGTCATGCGCCAAACTATCTTTGTGCATTTTTTGCAGACCTGCGCTGATGGCAAAATATTCATAAACTAATTGACCCCATCAAACAAGTTTCGTGTAACTACACAACATGTCTTGTAAATCTTAATCGCAGTTTCATTTACTTCACTGCTAAAACGTTCGTTTTATCGCATCGGCCGCATTACGCATTGTTAGACGCCTAAAACTCAGTAAGACCTGGCAATTTTGACCGCATAATGTGTCAGCACATGAATTGACCTTCTGCGCTTGTTTCGGCAATATCGTTGTGATTATTGCCATGCAAAATTCATAGGTTTTGACCTGACTATTGTAGCTTTCACTGTTTTAGTTGACGTCAAAATCAGCATAAAGTTAAGCCTAAATGCTGTAGTAGTAGCTGTCACATCGGTGTACAGGCCTTGTGAAAAATGATGGGTCAAAGGTCGACTCCGCACCCATTTATCAATGACCGATCTGACCCGTCAAATTATAGCGAATCATTTGACCTTGACCTATGACCCACTGACCCAGTGACTTTTTGCCTGCTCTGTGCAGATTACTGCTTCAGAATTGCTGCTTACGGGGTCGCACATCTGCCATAAAATAAAACAAATCTAGAAACTCGGGACAGAGTGATGGCCTATTGCCGACATATTGTGTGGCTGTCCGCCTAATATTAAGGTGTTTGGGCTAAAATTGCCGCATTAATTATTCTTGCTCTAGTAAACGTTTACACAAATCTTGGTTTTCTGCGCCTTTTCGATTTTTGAGTTAAGAGCCAGTGCGAGAGAGATAGACGAACGGGAAAGACGCGTAGTGTGGCTAGGACGGCCGTACAGTACAACTACAAGCAAAGGCAACAGAACTAATACAATTACAATAACTAATCCAAAGTAATTTGAAGTTAGGCGAAATCGCTCTTTCCGTATTCGTTATGTGCCAGCAACAATTCGCAATTGCGAGTTTTGATTAGAAGTTCAATCTTCCCTTCGGTTCTTCCCTGACGGCAGGGAACCCGTCTGACATAATGTGTTTTTTGGATCTCAGAGCTGTTCCTGCCAAGTGAAATGTAAATTCGACAAACGATTTAAGCACGGTGCACAAATGTGACAGACGACACATGACAGACAGACAGACAGACCACGCTACGGAAAAATGTGTAGGACTGCAGACGGAATCGCTTGCGCTCCGTGACGCGATTCCGCCTTAAAAGACAACGAAACTGACGACAACGAAGACAAAGCTGTGCATAAAGTTATTAACACAGCCAGCGTGAGAATTGCGTCTCAGATTCGGCGTGTTTCCTGTTTACATCGTGCGCCATAGAAGTGTACTTACTTATCTACACCGTGGTCCATAAAAACGTGCCACTTTAATTTTTTTGAATAGCTTCGTGAAACATTGGCCGATTTTAATAATTTTTGGCACGTGACATTAAAAAATTGACAAAAATGACTGTAGTTTTGGCCACCTCACTTTAATAATATCGCTACACTACCTTGTGAAATGCAAAAGTCGTAGTTTGGCCATTTACAACAATGATTTCATATTGGATAGCGCACACGTCGGCTCGGAAATGATTAACTGAAAAGCGACAAACACGATTGGCAACTCACATCAGAGCCTCTTTATTACAGCATGTGTTCAAAATGTCTTCCTCCAGCGCGAATGCAAGCGGCAAACATTGACTCCACTCGCAAACAGAAAGCTCAACAACCTGCATTTTACAAGGTAGTGTAGCGACAGTATTAAAATAAAGTGGCCAAAAGTAAAGTAATTTGCATCAAGTTTCTTCCTGATCTTGCAGGCCAAAAATTATTAAAATCGGCCAATGCTGCACGAGGCTATACAAAAAATAAAAGTGGCACGTTTTTTACGGACCACGGTGTATTTTAGTCTAGAATACTGAAAACGATCTAATTGCTCTCAAATTTAATTGAAGGATCTTGGAGTCTAAGGCTGATATCGCTGCAGGAAGTGACACACCAGCTGGCACGTAGATGCATAGTATAACCACACACACACGCTGTACGACTCTGTCTCGGTCTACATGGCGGTGTGGCGTTCGACGGACCTGCGCGTCGCCGTGTTGTTGTCGGCGCGTTGAATGCTGTCACTGCGTGCAACTCGACGTCGACGAGGTTTTCCGTGCTCTGACGTTGCTCCGCCGACGACGTTTAGTCGTGACGGAGTCGTGTTGCTCCGCGGCTGACGCACGACGCAGAAGACCACCGAACACAACTGCTGGCGAAACTTCTGGCACGTGGCGATCTATATACAAAATTGTAACACTTATTGTTAGAAGTACAAAACCTATACGAACGCGCCACGCTTAAAACTTTGTCGTGCACCAGCTGATCTTCATAATTTTCGGCAGATGTACACTACAGGAAGTCCACAACAAAAGGTGCTCGTTATGACCGGACAGCTGGTGGCGAAACTTGTGTCCGGTGGCGCAGTAGAGGAAGAAGTTGACTGCATGATTGGCGTACATGAGCAGGTCGGTGGCGGCCAGCGCCAGCTGCACGGAGCTGTAGATCCTTGCTTTGTACAGAGCCGGGTCGGCTGTGTTGGCGGCTGCCGCTGCTAATGAGCGGCTGATGAACTCAGTAGCGATCAGAGTCGCACAACGCGGCAGCGTCGCAGCGAGGAACGTGAACGACACTGTCAGTAGCAGTGCGATCATACGGGCGTCCTGTCCGTGCAGTTGTTCGCATCTGCTCGGAACAGACGACCGAGTGACCGTCTGACTGCTGCCACCGCCCAATGACGCCGTTGCCATAGCTACGGAGGACAGGTGCCCTGCCGCCATGCAGGCCGCCAGTCGAGACTTGTTGCCGGCCGCCGCCGCCGACGATCGGCGGAATGAGGCGAGCTGACGTCGAATGCGTCGAGCACTGACGACATGACGCACGATCAGCGAGTTTAGTGTGACGATGACGACCAACGGAATGAACGAGTAAACACAAGCGTCGACCCAGGGCCAGACTGTAGCGACGAGCGTCTCGTAACCTTCAGCTCCAGCGCAGTGCGTCACCGTGTAGTTCTCCATCTGCATAATCGTCATCAACATCATCATCATCATCATCATGCTCGCTTTTTTAAATGGACAAATGCAGTTTACACAACAAGAGCAAAGATAATTTCGTAAAAAGTCACTGATAAGTGGTGCTCCCTGGTGAATCACCAATAGGCAAGTGAACGTTCTGGTCAGGGGTTTCAACCCCCAAAATCTCCCCTTCTTAAGGTGGTCAAGGACCCCCATCTAACACAGTGTAATTGGACTCTGCAAGCGTCCTGTTTAACGGCATGCAAATTCGTCGAACGGTTTAAGCGTGGTGCACTAATGTGACAGACGACAGACGACGGACCACGCTACTGAGAAATGGGCAGGTTTAGGCCAAATCACTTGCGCTAGAGCGATTTCGCCAAAAATAAATAAAAATTATTAAGCCTAGTCAGACAAATATGACCACAAGGTCATGAACGCGACACTTTTTGATTCTAGAAATTGGCTATGCTCATGCAATAAAAATGATACATATGGGAAGACGCAATTTTCTTATTATCCGGAAATTAATATCGCCTAAAGCCTACACAGCCTGCATTCCGCATTGCTAATAATGCGGCCATCCTGAGGGGTCGCATTAATTACGGGTCCGTCTGTCTGTCAGTCGGTCCCGAACGGGCTCTTAGTCCTAACTCGAAAATAAAAACGCGCAAAAAAACTTGGTGTAATTTTTTAAAGTAAAGTAAACGGTGTGCCAATTATAGCTCAAGAGATTAAAGACCAAGGTCAAGGTTCGGGTTAGGGTTGCGAGGTGCAGGTATAGATAAGCGAACGGCTGCATAATATTCAAGCACTGGGACGCCATATTTTAATAAATATCTTTTTCTCTTTTTTCCGCAGCATCGACTGAAAAAGTTACACTCGGCTGAAAGCATCTGATATTGAAACATCCGCGTCGGCAGGCAGACAGACATCCAATAAGACTGAGTTGGCGCGTCGGTCTGCGAGAAGCTTATGCTTGGCTGAGGCGTGCGAGGGAGATTGGTGTCGACGGCGTGATGAGGTGTCATGCAACACAGCACGACATTAGAGCGATACGACGCCAGACTGACAGCTGACGCAACTCAATTACTACAGCAAACGTGTCAGATAAAAAAACCAACCTCCTCCGACAAACTACCCACCCCTATCCAGCGGCAAAACTTCCTCTACGGTCTTCAGTGGTGAAACGTGTGCTTTCAAAGCAGATTAGATCATTGTACATATCACCAAGTATGTAATCTACGAAATCGACTTGCATATTGCGTTTCTACTTTATGTTTTGATACAGCAGATCAGTCGAACGTTTCACTGTGTACGACTGCTAAAAACGTGTAATATGTTATTTTTTCGAGCGCCAAAACAACTGACCACTACATGGTTGTCACAGTAACAGACGAAAATCAGAGGATGCAAGATTAAGCTGTCCGATGTTCAGTTGAAAGCATTTAACATTCAAAGTGGGGGGGAGTTGACTGCAGGCAACACACTTCAAAGTGTACTCGGTTTCTGGCAATACCAATTGCACGTTTGAACGATGCCAAAGCGGGAAAAGTTGTCAACGTCCTAAGTCGACATGAGCAGGTGACAACACAGGAATCAGTAACTAACAACAGCTATTAACAGGGGTATTGTCGTGGGGTGTTTTGACGTGAGGTGTTTTTGTCTGTACTCACTACAGCAGCACTGACGCTTGCAGTGACATTGTGGCGCCCTGACAGGCGTCATACAGGCAATCAGTCCACGACCACTCGAGATAACATCGCGGTCGAAAGATAAAAAAATGACTGCTCCAGTTCACACAAGTCCGTACAATATAACTACTAATAAGCCAATCTGCTTACAAGGACACCATACGGTGTTCTATCATAACCGATAATTAAATGAAAGATGAGTAGCTATAGAGTATAGAGGTGAGTATAGCGGCTTAGGTGCCATAACGTTCTGTGATATCGATGACGATGAAAACGACAATGACGATCGACGGCGGTGGTGGTAATGCGCACCGCTCAATATTTAGAGTAAACATAGATACGCTATAAATATACTATTGTTTCCAATCGGCTTTCTGCAGAAAACAAACTCCATATCGGTACGGCTAAATCGCTCGTTTTTTGCCGACACTAGAATACAAGAATATTCAAACTTATATATTTAATTCAATATTAGATTACAGGCCTAATTCTACTGTTTAACTGAAAAATCGGCGTTAGATTGTTGGATTCGATTTGTGGCCCCGGTTTTTGGACTGTAGGCTACGTCATTACCCTGCGTCGCTCGCCACAGATGTCGCTAGCTTACTGATTGCCGTACCGGAATATCACTGAGTTCGACAGTCCAGAAGAAATGCAGATTGAGAGCTATCAGGGTGGCGAGTAGAGCGGCGATGACGGCGACTGCACGCCAGCGTCGGCAGACCACACGCGCGCTCAGAGCGTGGCAGACGACGACGTAACGCTCGACAGTGACTGCGATGATCAACCAGACCGTGTAGTCACTGACGGCGTAGAGTGTGGTCGTCGTCAGCTTGCACGAAAAATGCGTAAGCGCCTTCACGTTCAAACCCCACGTCTACATAGCCATCATCATCAACATCAGCGTCATAAACGTGGCTCAGACAATAAACGCTATTTCTAGGACCAGGACTGTAAATTTTAAATAAATAAGTCAAAATCAAGTCAAATCAAATGGTTTTAATACACCAATGCACAAAAAATTAAAACATGGTAATATACCGGTAACAAAACAACATTCGAACTATAAAATTACAGTTAGTGATATGTGACATGCGGTCAAAAAACTGCGTATAATGTAATCCGTCTTTCAAATTATAGGTACGATTTTTAGTAAAAAAAAGTGTTTGTAACACATAGTGCGTTTGTGTAGAATCTTACTAAATAGCTAAGTATTGAAGGATATGAACGACAAAAGAGAAAAGTCTTGAGACACTGTCTGAAAACCGACAGTGACGGCACAGACGCACGTGCCTCACGTCCGATGGAAAATCGTTCCACAGTACGAGGGTCGTTCCATAAATAAGTTTACAAAATGGCGCCATTCTGTTAATTTTTAAAATAGGAAAAATCCGAAATATATGTTTTGTGGGAAATTTAGTTCTGAACATACGCAGAGATTTTTTTCGATAACGATGTCGTTATTGTGACGTCTTCTGATAATAAAAACACAGTGTATTTGTGTATTATTTTCCCCACCAGTAATGTATTGTACTCACAAATGACAAACAGCACAGAAAAGAAAAAAACAAATAAACTAATAAGTTAATGTTATCTCTTTAAACGCTAAACGTGCTTTATTTTTTAACCTATCATCCAAGTTCGTTCAAACACTTGTCCCATCTGTCAACAAGCTTCTGAATGCCGTTGCAATGAATGATGCTGGCTGCTATCCCAGCCACTGACGAACGACTGATTGCACTTCCGCGTTTAATGCAAATTTCTGCCAACAGACCATTTTCTTACATCAAACGCGTGCTGTTCGCATTGTAAAACACTCGTCGCCATATACTGGATGCATTTCACAGTGAATCTGATTTGCATTAAGTTTTTTTGCCCATAAAACAAACAAAATAACACTCTGTTCGTTACGGGACAACTTCAGCGTCAACGTCACTTTATTTAGGGCGAGTTGCACCAACGTCGTTCATGATCTTGGTTCAGCTGAACCTAGATCAAGAGTTGAACCGAGTTCACGCTGAATTATGTTGCACCAAGTTGAACTTGGATCAGCTGATCCCGTTCAGTTGAACGGCCGTGGTTATACC
>Ga0209367_1008124_pt1 | contig 14370 bp, 7 predicted proteins | sample WorMetLIZISLAND2_FD_187412 | JGI IMG/M metagenome (GOLD analysis project Ga0209367, IMG submission 187412) | Marine gutless worms symbiont microbial communities from Max Planck institute for Marine Microbiology, Germany - Olavius geniculatus... ... | reverse complement strand
ATTCTTCTCCGGAACTCACGTGACACTACCCGGAGAAGAGTCGACTCATTTTCGAAAAAGGCAACAGCGGTTGCCGAAACGTCAACCAAACAATAATAAGGTTTGAAACAGTTAATTTTTATGTTATCTCTTTTTCTTTTTCTCCGCTTCTTTCCTAATTCTTACTACTTTTTTTCAATCACGTAGCTATGTACGGATTAACGTCAATATATATTAAACCTTAATTTAGTGAAGGAGATTTAGAGGGTATTTGCACGATCCAGCAAACGTCCAGCAAACTTCCAGCAAATGTTTTCAAAATACATGTGAATTGCTGGACGTTTGCTGAAAGTTTGCTGGAATTTTGCTGGACGTTTGCTGCTATTGTTATAATGGAGCTGGACGTTTGCTGGACGTCTGCTGGAAGTTAGCTGGAAGTTTGCTGGACGTTTGCTGGATCGTGTAAACACCCCATTAATTAAATCAGAGCCTTGCTCGACGAGCACCGCATTATTGTCGTTTTGCATTTTAGGCCTACAAAGTATTGTGGTCAATTTACAAAACATTTACAACTAAGCCTACATAAAATAGTCTCTTACCCCGAATCCCCAACTAACCGTATCGCACTGGTGCTATTGGTAGATAGGGACAGTCGCGGCTCAGTAGAATTATTTGGGGACTTGCGCCTGTTCTCCGTTGAAAGTGGAATACTATTTTACAAGAGAGAAACATTAATCCTAATATGAAGGCGATAGGCCAGGCCTAACGTGAAACTGTAACCTCTCCCCTTCACATTTCTGAATACGCCCCTAATCTTCGAACTGTAAATTATACGGAATAACACCAGTGACAATACCGCTTCTCGGACATTGATGTAGCCTATGCATTGCAGAAATGCCAGTTCAGGGTCCTTGCTTCCCGTCATGCCGCTCGCGACTGTATCTCCACTGTATCGATTATTTGTCGGCGTCGTCATCATCATTATCACTGCTCGGACAGGAGTGGACCGGGCGCCCAGCTGTACTCCGCTATTATTTATAGCTTCTTGAGGCCCGGCGTTCTGTCAACCGTATTTTTTCACCATGGCCTGCACGGTCACTTAAGGGGCGCGCACATGTGCCATAACGTAAAGCCGCTCTTCCTGAGCCATGAATCTAATAGGGCGGCGCTCATCTTCGTTTCCTTAGCCATCGGTTCACACTGCGAGAGCACGGATACGCGGCTAGTCCTACGTGCATGATTGTGCGACGTGTTTGTGTGCCACAATAAAATACGAAAAAGCTATAAAACAGACTATTTTGTTATACTGCAGCACATGCAAACCAGTATGACAAAATACTCTACATTGCAAGTTTTATGCAAATGGCTATGGCCACGTTTGGTTTTGTGATAGACAGTAAATAAACGGACTTGGTCGACGGCGACCATCTTCAATAAAGTCGCACGCAATATAGGCCTACCGTACTTAAACGTTGCTTTAGTTTTTTGACACGCTACAGCTATGCTGTATAGTGCGTCTATGGTACGATGAATTTGTCTGTCGTCTGTTCGCCTGTACGTCTGTAACGGATGTATTGTGGCTAAACAGTGCGAGATAAGGCCTAGGTTGCTATTGATTACTAATAAAAAGTCGCATACTACTTTTCAAATGACATGAAAATCACTGACCTTGAATAACCTTGAAAATTAGTAGTGCAACAGGAACTATATAGGGTGTAGCGCGTCTCCCCTAGCGACAGCTGGGCTTTCTTGTTTTCAGTTGTCTAGTTGCAGGCCTATAAGTCTGCGTCTAGCAAAGAGCGAACGTTAACCATCATCTCTGGCGAATGACGTCGTTTGGGTCTGCTTGTTTATGTTTAGATTTAGCGGCGTGATGACAGGGGGCCTCTGCTCCCGTCTTTCCCAAAAAACTTTCCTTGTCGAAAAATTTTTCGTTTGCCGGAATTTTTTTTTTGATAAAAGTAAAATTTGCGGCTGAAAATCTCTCATTTTGGGCGAATTTAGGAAGCACATTGCAATTTTGACCACCTGTAGCTCATCTCTTAGAAATTTGCAGATGTGTTTGCTGTCCCAGGGTGACGCCGTTGCCCAGATTACTGAAAAGTTATGAAAAAGTTGTTGAAGGGTTGTTGAAGGGGTTTGGCATGGTCGAGTAAAAAGTGGATCAGATTTTGGTAGCGATCCGGATTTTATGTGGATTCCGGATGATTTTCCATGACTCTTTAAGACTGAAGAACGTTAGAGCGTATATGTAAGCTGCAGGCGCTTTGCAGCAGTAGACATGAAACCGGATCTAAGAATTTTACAGAACGTAGAGTAACGCATGTAGGCTATAGTGACAGTTTTTATCATGTCCGTTGTATTCGCCAGTTGGCAGTAGGCTAGTATTCTTGGCGGAGATTTGAGATCTCTGGTCGCTTCTATAGATCTGGCTTTGAAGGCCATACAGTGTAGCAGAGGCTATTATATCACCTGCGCGTGATGGTCGTTAGCTCGTCAGTGCACGTCAATGCGCTTGACAAACAGTGAACATAGTTATATCGATTTCTCTATTTGAGGCGTGGGCGGGCGCCTTTTACCCATAATGCACCGTTTGAACTGAACACTGACGCCGTTAAGCTACTAATTGTATATGCACAGCATGCAGACACGCTTAGGTCCTATATTCCCGAAAAATGTTATAGCATTTGCTATTTTTGTAAGAGTGAACAAAAAACAAGAATGGATACAAATAATAATAAACATTCTGTATGCAGTGAAAACGCCGCTACTGCGAAAACTAGGCAAAAATATGCCGGCCAATTGTGGACATGTGCGGCTATACGCGTGGAGCTGCGCAACTGTAACCATAATCACATTCTTATGAACTTCAGTCCCAGGGAACGTGCGCAGTGCGCACTAATTTAGTTCTTAGGCCTTTCGTTTCCGAGTTAAAAGCCTTTAGTCCCTTTTACGCGACAGAGAGACAAACAGACGGACAGATGAAGGACGTACGAGCAAGACATGTATTGCGGCTTGTTCGGACGGCTACGCAATAAGAAGAGTGATGTTTTTTAATCAGATGTGGCGACGAACCTGTAACGAATCACTGAGCTCCGGATTTGCATTCGAATCTCTAATCTTGCCATCAATCACTCATTCAATGTTTAATTTCAGGCTTTAGAACGCAGCACACCGTCTCCGCAGTTTTTTTCACACCGTCGTTGAACGCCAACACTGCCTCCTTATCACGCCAGTCCCGTTCAAGGGTTATTAAACTGTTTTTAACAGAGCTTTCAGGCGAAATCGCTTTTGCAGCGCAAACGATTTCGCCGGAACGATTCCGCTTATTTTTCGACGCATTTAAATGTCATTTGGCTGGTCGACTTGTGGGTTCCAATGAAGATTGTTAGATGAAGGTCCCGTCCTTGACTTTCCAGTAGACATCAGAGCCGATTTTTTTCATGGCCAAACTCCGGCTTACGCATTTTTTTCGGCTGAGATCCGGCTAGCTGAATTTTTTTCCGGCTGAGTTTTGGCTGACGAATTTTCGGCTGACTTTCGGCTGGAAATACGGCTGATTTCGTTTTGAAGTCTTTTTACCAGTGTCGGATTCAGGTTGATGGGCGGCCGCCCCACTTTTTATTGAATGCATCTCAAAACAAGTCAAAATTTTGCACAGAAAGCTATATGCATAAAATTTTAACAAATTTTCTGGGGAGGGGCTGTGCCCTCTTTCCAGCCCCCACTTTTTACCCTTTCGCCGCATATTCTAAAATTCTGGATCTGCCACTGACTTACTCATAACCAGAGCTGAAAAACTGAGTTTTTAAAAAGAATGTTTTTAGATTATAGGTTTTTAGGCTTTTAAGGTTTTAAAAAAACTTAGGTTTTTCTGATTTAGTGTACAATTGAACACCATGTACAATATTACGACCTACACCTTGTCTGTCACATAATCACATTGTTTTTTACGCTCGATAGCAGAAAGCTTCGCGCGTCTTAACCATGGCCTGAGCGTTTGTCTGTCTGTCCGTCCTTCCGTCCCACTGCTGTATTGTATCAAAACGGTGCAAGCCAGGATCCCGAAATCTTCATTGTAGCTGACACAAGAACTTTAGTTTATCGTGATCAAATTTCGTGCCCCTGGGTGAAGGGGTTCCACTCAAACGAGGGCGTCAAATAGGGGTACCCCCTGAAAATATTTTGTCGGTATTGGCTCGTATAGTGTGAAAACGGTTGCATTATTTTATTGCATGCTATACACGATTGCCCAGGTGGCAATTGCCCACGCATCACGTGAGCTTTGTCCAAATTACTTGTTCGTTAAAGCTTTTAAGTGTCGTTAACTAATGTCGATGATTTTTCCACGCAACATGGAATTGAGAGCGCAAAGTGTAGGCCTAAGGCCTTCACAGCAACAGGCGTCTGAAAGAAGTTTTACACTGTAAGCTTACTCATTATGTTGTTTATCATGGCTTAACGCAAGGTCAGATTCTGCTCCGTGACCTGGAAACCAGGGTCCACGCCACGTCCAATGGAAAGCTTAATGTCATTACCCGTGAAGCTAAATGCCACTAATTGACGTAATCGAAAGCCAGCTTATTTCCCCCCAACATGCGTAAACGAAATTTATTTTAACGTTTAATTATCCAATTAATACTTGTCATGCATGTCTCAGCGCAGTGTGTATTGCGCTGGTGAATGCTCCTAACGGGATCTGAGTATGAATGAGATCCTACATTGTCAATTAACTTCTATTAAAAATGACAGCGGTAACTGTGCAAAAATGCACGTTTTTGTTACAACTTCATAAGCTATTCCGCTATCAGCGCTCAAAAATGCACCGAGAAATAGTACGCGAAATTACTCGTTTTATCCAGTCTTCTGGAGACAATAAAAATTTTCATGATCTTTTACAGAAGTTCTTATTGTTTCGGGTGTTTCTAACGTTAACTACTTTATAGTGCTTTCTTAGTTACCGGACTAATCGAAAATTCAACGATGAAATGGTGTTTATCTTAAATTTGTTAATGATCGTGTAACTGATCGTGAATTGTAGGCTACTGTATCTGATGATGGTGGTTTGACTTAGTAACGTCGTTGGTCTCATCAACGAAATTAATCGACGTCGAGCCCGGTTAATACTTGGATGAGTGACCTGTCGTCAGGCGAGTAACCATTTCAGTATGTAACCAGCCACCCAGGTAGACTCAGCCTGGCCATCCCTCCGTGGGTAGGCGCAACCGCGCAAATAGATACACTGCGCGATCCACTAGCTCCGTATCCATATCTCGCAGTGTAAACTGGTGTCTGGCTGAAAGCTAAGAAAACGGGGATCAGTGCCGCTTTATGACTTGGGGGAAGATGTAGGACCTAGGTTTACGTTTTGCGTACTGTATCTAACTAAACGCAGTCAGTTTTACATCATCGGTTTATTCTAGGTTTCATTCTGTCAGCCTAGAACACAAGAAATACCGCTAGCTATTGCTGCATCATCGTCTCCAGATCAACAGCCCGCCAATCGATCATCTAACTCTTAACGACTGCAGAGACACGAAGCTCTCTACCGTTATACAAAGCAGCATCATAACCAGTAAACCAATACAAACATCACACATCAAAAACACTGGCGCAACCACCTGAGAAAGTTGGAACGGAACACTCACCTCACATTTCACCTTTCCTACCCGTTCCTCTTTTTCATACATCATTCTTACATTCCCTCACCCTGCTCCCACTCAGGTAGGGAAGATGTGGGGAATGCTCTAACACCTGCACCCGGCTTGCAATGCGTTCCGACTAAAATAACACCTACATATTAGTTATTTGAAAAATACACTCGAGATTTTTAACTAGGATTTTTACAGTAGTTGTTACAAAAAGTTGAAGGAGAGGACCAATACACCGCTGACATCAAGTAGTTGCGCCTATGCAGCAAAGTCTATTCCATAGCACAGGACCGTAGTGGAGGAATGGCTTGCATATAACAAACTCGTAAGTTTCCATTTACTGGCATAAAAAATGATGGCCGGAGCAAGGATTGCCATGTAAGCTATTCTCAAAAGTCTCAACCACATTATTTTCTTGAATAACCACACATTAATGCTTACAACCAATTACATCAAGCTGAAATTACGACTTAAATCACCAGTTATTATTATGCACATTATCATCCCGTTTGTATCCAACATGAGTAAATCAACATACATGCCATTATGTAAAGTCAGCAATAAACACATGGTTTAATACCAACCAGACTGTATACACTATAGTTACAAAAGACACACTTGAAATAGCACTAAGTACTGATAGTTATATACACAGACACCCTAGACATTATGCTGTCAGATCAGCAACTTCTTGTTGCTGCTGTTCAATGTTCATCATATACACTGCAAATACGATGACAAATGTGCATCTCCAAACTATTTTATCACGACGACAAAAATCAGTAGTAATCAGGCTTCAAAAACCAGGGACTAAAAAGTCCAGACTGGGTGATTTAGTGGAGTTTTTTTTGGACAAACAGTAGCTGAAACTGTACTTCTGTAGCTCAATCCTGACTTGGTTGAAACAACTGTAAGTAATTTAGAGTAGGCCTAACTCCAAAAATACAAACTCATTATGCACATGCTTTATTTGTGATACAATATTTCATTCATGGGGGAGAATGAGTAGGGTTTAACATCCCATCCGAAACACAAGAAACTAAAATTACATGAAAATTACTGTTGGTGTTGGACTAACCCTCTAAAAAGTGTGTCCTTGCATCTTTATCCACTACCCAGATGTTTGAACCCTGGCAAAAGAGGAGGAAATCTGTTAGGTGACTGCGTCAAAAATGGTCACACACATATATACACTATACCGGAAAATGCACGCATTGGTCCGCCAATCTGAAATGGATTGCCTTTGAATGACATTTTGAAATTTGAAACAATAAATAAACACAGCAAATCCAGAAATAATTATATTAATCATCCGAGAAGCATACACACCTTATACACGAAAAAGCAAAAAAAAAATCAGCCAAAAAAATACAGTAACCTACACTACAGCGATATAAAAGCAACTAACTTTGAAATAATGAAACACGCTAACATACTTAACAAAATACTGAGAGAGAGAAAAACAAATAAAGCTATTAGATATTAGTAAAGCCACTTCAAACAGAACAATTGGTCCAATTAAAGCAAGTGTTATACACGGTGAAGAACTTAGGTAAAGCAATAACAGATAACAGTGTTCTGGAATCAGATTATCTAAATAACGTAAAGGACTAAAGGTACAAGCATACAGTAAAATATTCAGCCATCAAAGCTAGATGAGGGATGCCAGTGCAAAAACCACGTAAGTCCCTGTATTATGATTGGTAAATGAGCAAACATCATATTATGTATAAGCTGTGCTGCCACTGCCTAGATAACATGCAGGGGGGTTGATAAAAAGCAAACAAGCTTCATATTTCTTGTCAAATATTGGCCGATTTACATAACCTTCATCTGCAAAATTTCCAGTACATTTACAGCAAAAAACGTGCACATAAAGAGGCAAACAGAACAAAAAAGTCCAACTGAAAAATACAGAACAAGATTCAAAATGAAGAACATGAATAACATAAAAAGGCTATAGCTATTCTGTAGCAGACTGTGAGAATCGATGTTACAACAGTGTTATAACTGCCGCTGAACAAACACTGTAAAGAGTAAAGCACTGTAAAAGGCAGTAACGTCACTTCTGTTAAATATCGAATCACACTGTATTAAAATTGCTTAACAAACTATCAAGCGGGTGTGTCAATAATTGTCAGTCTAACTGCCCTGTCATGTGCAAATGATTAACACGCTGAGATTCTGACACCATCTGGGATATCAAAGGCATGAAAAAAAAATGAGAATTTCCTAAAAACATTCTGTGTTAGCCTGTGAACAGTATGATATAGACATACAGTAATTCTAAAGAAGCACTGATGTAAAGTAATATGTGGTTTGCAGTGCTAATTATGCATTCACCCAATACAGATACCCAGCATGCATCTATTTGGCAACTGCAAACTTAATAGATCTTCAACTTTGGACAACATGACATAACCACAGTTGCAAGCAAATAGTAGAAAAAGAGCACAAAACCTGTACGACTTTTGGTGACTTTGCCGAGTGCTCAAGCCATTAAAAGCTGAATGCAAAAAATCAAAGAACACGATCCAATACAAAGTGCATATGCTCAGACATATATCTATATATACATATATGTGGTCAAAAATTGGTTTCGTCACGACTCTGTGAAAATCGGAGATGCGAGCTAGTCTGTGACAATGTCATTAACAGAAACTCACTTCTATGCCTACACAAAACCGAACTCACAACCTTTCTGAGAACAGATTTTTCCAGGTCCGCCCGGAAAAGCCAGCAGTCTTCCACAATGCAACAGCAACGAAGCAAAAATAACTACCGCTTATCATATAAACTATAGACAGAAAACTTTCTACACAAGCAAGACCGGTATAAAGATCACTACTGCATATGCCTGCAATGCACGACGTTGTTTCGGCAAAACTATTATGCCACATAGTTATTACAGACATGCAAACAAAAAGATGGCACAATTATTCTGCAGATCGTTCAATGCATCCAACATTCACTAAGTCTAGATACACCGAAAAATCTCTATTTAAAGCTAGTCAAAAACAACCTAGTGCTGTTATGAAACAGTTCAGCTAATATTTCATGCATTATACAGCATCAATAATCACTGCAAACAAGAAAATACCTGATGTAAACCAAGTGCTTGTTTATTATTTAATCACAACAGCTAGCATGTATTGATATATACATGCAACAACATTCATATTAACATTGTCAAGTTTAACAGGTTAAGTTAATATGTCAGCAGAAGACAGAGCCTATATCCTATTGTTATAACAAAACATGCTCCATCAATTAGTATTTTAATTTATTAGCAGATATTTTTGACTAGGAGATAATGGATATGACAGACAGAGTGAGTTTACTGCAGTTGCTTTCGTTGGCAGTTTCAAAAAGTAACTTTTGCTAACAACTTTTTACAAACAACAACATGTTACAACACTCAAAACGCTTGATCTTTGGCACCTTTGCTCACTAATGCTACTCTGCTTGCTAACTGTTACTACCAATACTATCTGCAATATTTGGCCAAACAGTAAAAATCATCATTCAGCACAGTTCTAACGAACATAATGCACTAAGTCTTCTACAACTCACTTAACAGCTCAAGTTTAGCCTGCACCTTTAAATTTAGCACCACAAGTTTATACGAAACAGACAACTGACAAAATAATGCTAATGCAGCTATCGCAAAAAGCAAATTTAAAAACAAACATTCAGTGCAACTTTTCCACGATGAATGAATATAACATACTGTTATGCATTAAAGCTTCATTTCCCATCAAAGTGCCATTTAAATGATAAAACTCCAACTATATTGCACATCCAATGGACGGACGTGAACAACACAAAATAAACATCAGCAGTTTAGCACGAAAAGGAAGTGACCTCACAAAAAATGCATAGTTGTTGCTTGTAGAAAAAATAATATAATATGCATGATCTGCTTACTACACTAGTAATAACTGATCTAGCTGAAACTACCACTCAGCAAAAACTCCAAAAACTGTTAACAGCCGTAGAATAGAACCACTGTATGGGAGACTGATGCATGAATTACTTCATCAAACAATGACTAATAAACCAGAAAATCTGATCAAATTACAAGCTTTATTACGTAAACTATAGAGAAGTCAATGAAACTGAGATGAGGGGTCTTACCCTCTCTCCAAATATGTTCAAGTCGCAACAATCTAGTGATAAATAAAAATCGACAAAAGTTGTAATTTAATTAACAGTTTGATGCATGAATTAACTGCAACAGTAGCAGGCATATGTGACCAATTTAACTTATAAAGCTTGTAAGTTGATCAATTCACACAGCTTATTGGTGAATTAATTGCAACAGAAGTAGGCATATGATTACATCAGACCAGTCACTGCAAGACGCCTAGTAGACCTGACACTAAGGAGTTTCATCAGGACCACCCATTAAGCCTTCTCTTCCTTGTCCTTCGCAGCTTCTCTCTCTTTGGCCACCGCTTCCTTGTTGGTTGCGTCCAATCCTTCAAGTTCTTCGGTCTCCTTGGGCTTGGCCCACGGCTGCACCTCACCCGAGCCAAAGATACAATAGATGATGGTTCCCAGAGCGTAAACTCCTGCTCCCAGGTAAAATATCAGCCTCCATGCCTCAAACGTTTGCTGCACAACAAAGAAAAGTTGTTTTAGTTAGAGAAAATACTGATTAGAATTTTTTCATGAATCAACCTCCTTTTACTAATCTATTAGTTTTGAACAATCATAGAACTACAAGGTGAGAAAACAAGAAATCTGAGCTAATGCTCATAAGCAGTTCCTGTCCGCAGTAATCTTGATCTATCTTCATCCATTTCGGAGCAATTCACTCACAGCCAAAAGCGCTAAAAACACCTATTTTTGGAGATCAAGGTCATCGATGTTGACATTCCTAAGAAGCTCGTCTCCATTACTTGTCATGATAAGCAGCACATCTGTGCCTATCTGGAACCATTTTCACGTTACAGAAGCCAATAGTGAAAACAACCACTTTTTTGAGGGGTACCCTTCTTTGACACCCGAGTGCGTAGGCCTAGTGGAGCCTAGAGGGTCCCGACATGGACTGCTAAAATCTACATTCAATGCTGAAAATTTCATATGCAGATTGTCTAGTCTATCTCATAAACATCTGCATATTTCATCAAACTATCATTCAGTATGTGCTCCAAATTGCCAGTGAAATCTGAAATGTCTGTCTAGGTATTCAATGCAATTACATAAAAATAAGCAAATAAATTCACAGACTGCCCAACGTTGGTAAAAAGTCTGCCAAACCAAGTGGGCTGTGGCTCTAAAATAACCGGAAGCTAGATTATTTCAGACCAATTACACGTGTCATGGAACATTTTCAATTATTATCTATTAGTTTATTAAAAAATTAGTTTGCGAGCTAATAACACTTACATTTTTGTATGTTATTGCTCCGACAACAGCCGGTCCAATGAATCCTGGGAAAGTTGCAATTGTGTTGGTGAGACCCATCAGCGTTCCTACATTTGCCAAACACAATAAAACGTCAAGTGTTTCAAAATATGGCAGCACAAGCTCTAGTTATAATATATCAGATCAGAGTAAAATCAGTGAAAATACAACCTCCTATTACTAATATATGGGCAGCCTCACTAGTAACTAGGCTAACACAAAATACATAACGATCACAAAACTCATCAAAATCGAAAATTACAATGTATAGATGAAACAAACTAAAGGGCAAGTGAAAGTTACTGACAGCAAATAGAACGAGTAAAGCATATAATCTTAAGTTATGGAAGTCTCTGAAATGCAGGCCAAGTGAACTCTAAAGTCATGTACAAAGCAACAGAACGCAACTAATGTCAAAGTTCGTACAATGTACATTGTACATGCCTCAAGACTGTGAATAGAATGTCAGCAACAGGTGTAGTTTCAATGATAGCTGGACTTGCAGTAATAAAATAACGAGCCAATTGTTCTCCACAACATGTGGATGAGTGCAGTAATTAATAATAAAGTAATCATCATTAAAATTACCTGCATAATAGTATTCGATGAGCTGACAAACTAAACAACTAAAACTTTACATTAATGCCAAGTAGTACACTGTTCTTGCTCTGCGACAATCTTGCAAACATTTTTGACTGTAATATGTATATTATGATTCTGACCAGCATAGGGTGGAGCCAAGTCGAGATGATTGACAGCCCAGCCAGCGAATGAGATTCCAGCGAAGGCGATAGCAGTTGTGATGAGAAACACGGCCAGCGGTGCATTGCAGTCAACATAGCCGGTAGCCACCATCAGAATAGCTGGAATTATGAACCCTACGAAACATTCGACAATTTTATTTACCCTTAATATTAAGTCGTACGCAAACTACAAAATCTTGAAATTATTTAACAAGATACACAAAAGTGCAAATTCAAACATACACTAAACATAATAATGTTGTTACAAAGTGTAAACTACTGCAACAGCTAAGTAATCCGATGAAAAGTATGAGATCACATTTACGCTTTGCAAGTTTGTAGATGCTGGCAACAGGGGTGCCTTGTCCTTGCTGATGCATCTCTTAATCTCGTGCACAAGTTCTAACATTTACTTTTTATATTTTTAGCTCAACAACATCAAGCCAGCACATTTATTATCAAAAACTGACCGCTATTATTTCGCAAAACGCATACATTAGTCATCATCAATTTGTGCTGGACTGTTGGTGTGCCTCATATATCAGTGTATTGTTATTAGAATATTATTACAACTGGTGTAAAAATACCGACAGAGCATAGTGACCTGTGGCATTCATAACCTTTCTGACATTCGTAGTTGACATGATTTTGCGTTTGCGTGCTTCATCTGCCAACAAGCCAGCGATCACCAGGAACAGCCACATGAAGAAGTATGGAGCACCAGACACCAAGCCATTCTACAATCACAGTACAAAAACAATGAAGAAAATTACAGCTGACAATGAAAACATTTATAATTTTTTTCTATAACTACAAATCACGGTTATCTTATCAACACTCTACTACCTCTTATATATTTGTTACTTTTCTTGTACTGCCTGACATGTTATGCGAGCACAGGCCTGGGGCCAATTTGCAAAACACACTGACCTGAAGTCGAACATCAATAAAATTCAGAATTATATGTTAAGCAACAAATTCGACTCTAAATAAAGAATATTGGGGAACAATTGGTCTCAAACATGTATCAAATTTCTCGAAAATTCGGGATTTTCGCGACTAGCAAAACACTAAGACAATGTGCAAGAAAAACACGCACTGAAGAACTTACACTTTTTATGTCAAAGTTTAAGATGTATTTGAAGTACTGTGGAAGACAGGTCAGCAAAGTGTAGTAGCCGATGTTGCATGTGAAATGGGCTGCAGCCAACGCGTACAGAGGCACGCACTTCGCAATATTCAGCCATGGCACTTTAAGCGTAGTCTGCAACAAACATTGGAAAACATGCATCGGTCTCACCACCAACCGACTCAAGTATACCGACTCAAGTAGCGATGATTACAGCAACAATTTTAATAATCATAGTCATTTTATGTCTGCCAACTCGCCAAGTAAACAATGTAACTGTACAAAGTAAGAAAAAACAAGCACATGTAAAAAGACCATCATACAGGGTGGTCCAAAATAAATGTCCCAACTTTTTACATCAGAAGGTCAAATCTCCAGCAAATTTGATAATTTTTGGCACACAGATGGCCAAGATAATTGGAGCATCTGTGTTTTACATAGTAGTGCACTGACATAAATTAGGTGAGGTAGAAAATGAGTGTACCTCACATAATCATATCGTCTTAGCCATCTGTGTGCCCAAAATTAGCAATTTTGATAGAGCTTTGATGAAGTTCTGACAAAAACAAGTTTTTGACCACCCTAAATAAACCAATAACAGCCAAAGTAGATTGGCAATATATGGAACTGCTTGTTTGTATTTGCCAAGTTGCAGCATATATAAGGACTGATGGTATTGCTGCAACTAGCAATTGCTCGTTTTGGCAGAAGATTTGACGGCAAATCTCCTTTTCCACTGGATGCTGGGGACCCACATAGCATGAAATAAAAACTGACAGGACGAAATTAAACAAAAACTTCATCTATCACAAACCAAATTATCATTTGCAAAATAAGTCACATCTTCACTCTAGCAAGTAGACTCAAATTCCTTTCATGCAATGAAATTTGTTTGAGTGAGAATTTGAGCAGACTCAACAAGCCGAGAAGACTCAAACGAGTCGAGGCTTGAGTGGTGTTCATCAGCCCTATATCACACGCTGGTTCTGAGGCTCACTGTATATACCTTTTTGCTGCCCTTTACAGCCAACGCTTTCTCTATGTACTCGCGCTCGTCAGCATCAATGCGAGGATGCACAGCCGGGGTGTCATACGTTGTAAACCACCATCCAACGCCCCAGACAATACCCAGCACACCTGCATAGCAGCAAAACACCTACATACTGCCTTAACCTCCACATTTTCATCCAAAAGTATGTTTGCAAGAATACTATCCATAATGTGAGATCGGATATGTGTACAAAATTTGTAATTATCAGACATCTAATGCCACACTGCCAATTGCACTACAGAATATAAAAAGTACTCTGAATAAAAGGTTACAAGAAATTTGAGCAAAGCTCACGAGACGCGCGAAAGCCTATAGCATTTCCAGTTCAGTAGTTATAGTTTCGAAAATCGCATATCACTTGGACTTGGCCCATCGGGACCATAATACACATCGGCCATAGGCGCG
>Ga0209367_1008122_pt1 | contig 14372 bp, 13 predicted proteins | sample WorMetLIZISLAND2_FD_187412 | JGI IMG/M metagenome (GOLD analysis project Ga0209367, IMG submission 187412) | Marine gutless worms symbiont microbial communities from Max Planck institute for Marine Microbiology, Germany - Olavius geniculatus... ... | reverse complement strand
GTTATGAATGCAAAAGCTGGGCAACTGCCTATGTCGAATTTCATCCAAACTCAACGTATGTGTTAATGATTGTTGATATTTCACTGTATGCTGAATGAAAATCAAGTTAAATTCATGTGTTACTGCCAATTCAGCATGATTTTAGGGGTGGGGCAGATTTGTGTAAATCAGACAAACAGTATTTAAATGCTGAGACATGCAAGTTGTACACTTTTTCTGTACACAATTTCAAAACTTTTGGCATATTACGCGCTTTTCCACTAATAAACGTCGTTAAGTTATAAAAGCTCAAATATCCATGTTAAATCTATGTGTTACGGTCAAATATGGCAGAATATCAGGGGTGACAAATATTTATGCAAATTAGGCAAAGAATATTTAAATGCTTCAGTATGCAAATTTGTCGTTTATTTTTTACAGCAATCTGAAACTTTTGACGTATTACACGTCTTTCTACCACTAACCATTGCTGAGTTATCAACGCTCAAACAGGTCTGGTTATTTTTTGGCCCACCTTGTAGTTTAATAGAATACTGACACTTCTGCTTCACAGACTTAAGTAAATTTACATATGTGCATTGACTTTTTAACGTGCATTAATGCTTTTAATGCACATTAATTCTTTAATGCATTGACGCGATAAGGTAATACGTTAATTCGACAGCGCTACCAATGTTACCTGACTGCATCATATATTTTTAACTGCTGTTAAGTTTTAATCTAGATAATGGCTGCAACACAATGTTGCACTCATTCACTATTCACTCACAACCAGAACTTCAGCAGTAAAATGATAAAATATACACACAGAAATGGTCGGTTTAAGCCCAAATTCCATTACTCCGACTTTCACCAAAACTTCCCTGCGGAGAAAGTCATGGACACAAAGCATGAAAGTTGGTGACATGATTTGTGTTGCAAACTTTCATGATTTGTGTCCATGACAAGTCCACGTTGCGGACTCTGTCGCAAAGTCAGCGTAATGGAATTTGGGTTTTACCAAGGCACATAGGAAGGCGCAGGATAGAAATGCTGCAGAGTGGAGAGGCGGAGAAGCGGACGGAACACACGAGATGCACAAACAAAGGCGTCAGTGCGTTATGTTCGGACAACGACGTCGAAGTGTCTGAAGACGCGCTTGATGAACAACTGCCTCGCATGTTGCTACTGAGACTCTCTGCAAAAACACAGCAAATGCACAAGCATCAATTCAATGTCATCTCCACACTAACCTGGGTTATCTACATACCCTCCACCTTCATAATTCTCCAAATTATTACCAGCCAAACATTGTCACAGGGCTGGCGAAAACTCATGCACAAAGTTTTAAAGCAAAATAAACTTGTAAAATATTCAAGTCAACAAGCATATGTACATAAATTTGCGCACGATATTTTACACAATTTACACAAACAAATATGCTAAATATAGGCCTACTGATGCAAACAGTCATCAGAAAATCTTTATTCTAATCCTAGCATGTCAGAAAGATAGAACAAGAAACCCAGCTGTTGCTAGGATAACTGACCTTATTGCCTGCCGGTGACCTTCAAGGACATAAAAGGTTGACGATTTTCATTTCATCTGAACGAGCGTATAACACTTCCTATTGGCTGTAGTTTCCGAGATATGGCCAGCTTTCCATTGAAAAATGCACTTTTTCCTACTCCCCGCCCCCGTCCATTCAACCCCAAATTTGAAAATGTTCCTCTTGCACTAGATCACTGAAATTTTGCATGCCTAAGTTTATGGCACACAGCTAGTTATTCGTGCAAAAAGTTTTCCCCTACGACCTAACGCTTAACCACAATACATCCGTGACAAACAACAGACAGACAGATGGACGGTCGACAACTGTACCAATAGCTCGACCGTTACTCAAGTACAGTTGGCTTAAAATAATCAAGCAATACTATGCTAAACTCAACAACAATATCTAAGAGTTAAGAGTAAAAAAATAAATATATGGCCTTTAGAAGGAGCATTGCATCTAATCTACCGATCTTGGATCAAATCAGCCTCACACACTTCACCAGATAATGGAATCACGTCAGCTAACAGGCAGATGAATAAGAAATGATAGCAATTGTGGGCAAACCACAGGCCAAGTTGGTGACATTATTCTGAATGCAGACAGTCAGTCATTCTTCTGCAGGAAATAACCAAAAGAACCCCAAGTGAAACTCATCACAGTCACGATGACAGCAGCATCAAATATTAGTTCTTGTTCTTGCTGTATATTATCATTAGATACTTAAATACGCTACACATCAAATATCATTTGCAAATTATAATAAAATATTATATAATCAAATTAATAAACTAAATCATTTTAGAACTACTGGAATAAGGCAAACACCTACGAGGCTCATTGGCTGATGTGCTAACTAGCAAATCTTCTTCGACAGTGCTACGACTCTTCAAAACATACAACATAAATTACTAAATTACACTTTCGTACAATTTCCAACTTCTCAGTTCATCATCATCATCATCAACAACCGTGGACTCAATGCCCGTTGGTGTCTGACGCCATTGTTACTATCGCTGCCCACCGCTGCCTATCTAGGGCAGCGTGGCTTAACTCCTGCAGGGTTGCCCCACACCACTGCTCAATGTCATCTGACCATTCTCGGTGTGGCCGTCCTCTTTTGTTTGAACCATCCATCATTCCGAACACGAACTTCTCAGTTAGCATAAATTTAATCATCCAAAACAACGTTTTGCCCATTTGACAAAACATCAGGCTAAAAAGTTTACTGCAATATACACAAAATGGCACCTCAGTTCTCACAGTAACATAAACACGAAATGTGTTACAATAAAAGAATGTGGTGAATGTGACAATTCCATCAACAGACGACATTAAAATAACAAAAATAAAAATTAACAGTAGTGATGCATAAAGTAAATCATTTTCAGTAAAAATGATGAATGCAGCGATGTATCTACCGTAGTCTGTCGACGTGCAGAGTTGTAGAAGTAGAAATACTCGTTGCTCGTCGGAATGGGTTTGAACGACTGACCGACAATGTTCATAAACCTGTTGTGCATATGACTATGTAAGCCTCCAGTTAATTCACATGCATGTGTAGCGCTAACTGATGACAACGAGATCGTCCGGCCCGACTGTGCCCTGTGTCAATCAAACACAACAGTTCTTGACAAATTAATCTACCAAAGATGCAATACTATATGCAACAGCAACAATAATTCTAATAAAAATAGGCTATCATCCATGTTCCATCATAGCATGGCAACACATCTGATAAGTAAGTAAGAGCAATTCTGCAATAAGCTATATCGCTGATCGGGACTGCCGCTGGTGAATCAAAAGTAAGCCACCAGCAACTGCGAGTTTTTGCATCCGATCGAACTGCTCCCCGGTCAATAATTAGGCACGTGCAAGTTTTGGCGAGGAATTCAACACCCAACTCTTGCGTTCCCCTGAAGATCAGCAACTCCCATCTAGCACTTGATGCCACTGGACCTCACACATCATTCTGCGCAAAGTGCACAAATGTGACAGGACAGACGACAGAGATGTGACAGATGACAGACAGACAAACAGAGAAACAGGAGGCAGACCACACTACAGAAAAATGGGTGGTTATATTGTTTGCACTGCAAGAAGCAATTACCTAAAATACGTTAGGTCTTCTAAAAAGCTCTTGTAAGCTAACTTTGGAATATTGCCAAAAATCTGCTAAGATGTCTATCTTTTTCTTTTAATCTCTCTTTTAACTGCTTGTCATGAACCTTTTTGTGTACAACTTAAGTAATAATAATAATAATCTTGTGTTAACCTTTCAAATTTGGTAGCAGGCTCTTCAACATTAAGTTCGTCATCGCAGGAGGACATCACAGTCGACGGCGAGTGAGATGGACTGTCCGATGTCTGCATTGTGTGGCGTAGAGCGCTTATATCAAGCATCTGATGAGTCAGACGACATGAACTCAGGATGAAGTTTGTGATGTCAATCTCAATCGGTGCTAACTCCTCACAGACGTTGTTCACTGCCTCGTCGATGTCTTGCCGACTGACGCACCAGCCCGCTGTCAGGCTCTGATACACTCCTGCAGCACAGGCACTTCATTGGTGTATTCAATATTCACACACACACAATATGTCACGAATGTCGTGCAACTGCCCAACAACAACAATGGCTGCAATTGAAGATTCATGAAAAAATAAACACTACAAGTCTACAAGCCTCAATCATGAAATGTTGCTATACATCAAAGATTAAAAGTGTATATAGCTCTTTGCAGTATAATTGGTGCTATGGAGTGCCAACTGCCTCACAGGATCACATAGTGTTACCCACCACTAGACAGAGGTGAATCTTAAGCCAAGCCAGGCAGGCCGGCCGGTGGTTGCTTATACAATGAGATGACATCCAATTAGTAACTAGGCCTGGAACAGAGCAGATGCACTGATTGAGCCAAAGACCACTAGACAAGTAAACTTGTTTTGACTTCACTGATGTACTTATCATCAAACTACATTGAGCAAATAGTGGGGTAGACACCGCTACAGACCAATGACAAATGAGCGAGTGAATGCATCAGTTATAAGCTCGCAGTGTTGGCGCAATGGATCGTTGTCACCATAGACGTCACTCGTGCTGCAGCGCTTAGTTCTGTCCGTAGCCGGTTGCTGTCTCTCTCCACTGACGACACGCATCTCATAATCAGCACGGCTTTGCTGTCAACAAAACACATAAACCACATGCTGCCAACAGATGACACTCACATAGTCTGACCTTTGCTTGTTCTTAGGTCTGTGCAGTTTGTCGACTAGACTACATAACATGACACAGCCAAGTAAACACATTCTTATGCAGAAACGTACATAACATAAGCTTAAAGTCTTTCCTGATACATAAAGCCCATAGGGCAATGCTGATCTCTTAACTCCTTAGCTCTCAGCCAGACACCAGTTGACACTGCAAGACCATGGATATGAAGATAGTGGACCATGTGGTGTGTCTGTTGATGTCCAAGCTTTCGTTGGCACACATCACACCTACCCACGAAGGGATGGCCAGGCTGAGTTGACCTATACATTCTCAAACTATGACTCATTAAAATAGTACACATTAGCTTGGTTTGACACTACTTGGCATCGGAGTGAGTGAGTGAGTAGAGTTTTACACCCCACTCAACACACACAACATTTATTAGTCTTCACTCCAGGCAATCACATGCACTGGTATCGACTACAAAAATCAACAGAAAACAAGAAATAGTTCAGATTGTAGCCAATCTGACGTACACTCCATGCATACTAAACGCTGATACTACTACTACTACTATAGTATTGTTACTGCTACAACTGCAGCTAAAGATCCCAGACATATCTTTTACAGAAGCCAAGTTATAGCCCATTTTGTCCCAAATTGCATTGCCATGGCAACAGGGGTTGGTTGGCAAAAAATTGGTTTGCAGCGTTCGACGGCCCATCCCCAAAAACCCTCTATTGATGCAAAAATCTTGCAGGTATCTCTTACAGAAGCCGAGTTAAAGCTCATTTAGTCCAAAATTTTGTTGCCATGGTAACGGGAGTCGGTTTGGGAAAATGTTCTGCAGCACTTGATAAAGCAGCCCCTAAAACCCCCTATAGACACAAAGATTTTGCAGATATCTTTTACAGAAACTGAGTTATAGCCCACTTCGTCCAAAATTTGGTTGCCATGGCAATAGGGGTCAGTTGGGCAAAAACTTTGGTTAGCAGCGATCGATGGCCTATCCTTGAAAACCCCCCTATAGATGCAAAGATTTTGCATATATCTTTTACAGAAACCGAGTTATAGCCCACTTCGTCTCAGATTTCGTTGCCATGGCAATGGGGATCAGTTGGGGAAAAATCTGTTTTGCAGCGACTGATGGCCCATCCTTGAAAACCTCCATACAGACGGAAAGATCTTGCAAACATCTCTTACAGAAGCTGAGTTATAGCCCGGTCGGTCGGTCGGTCGGTCGTCGGTTGGTCCACTGATCTCATGTACTCTTGTTTGCTATGTTAGGAACGTAGCGTGTGAGGAGTAAAAATCAAACAAACTAACAGACGAAAGCAACAAATAACAAACTACTCACATCCACATTACACTTGTGATGCATAAACACTACCTGGCATTCTAACTAAGAAAAATTCACACACAGAATCTAATTGTTGCATAGAAACTAAAAACCGTGGTTAGTATCTTTTACACCAATCAGCCAGGAAATAGACTGCACCTATTGTATAGCTGCAAGGACCCACACGGGGCAGGCATCGGGGCCTGAGACTACTACCATTACCTGATAGGTGAAGTCTTCAACAATGTCTGTGGGTCTGTCAGCACTGGACTGGTGGATCAGTTGTTCACTGACTGAGTGCATTAGGCAGTCGAAAACAAACACTGGAAGACGAATGTCACATGGACGTTCCATTGTCACGTGCTCGTCTGTCATCAGTTCAACGTTCTGCATCAACGCTTCAACCTCGGCTTGATGACTCATGTTCTCCCGACTACCAGAACTCTCTTCAACATATTTAGATACGCTTGAGTCCTGACTGGCAGAAATTCCGTTGCAATCCACCGTCTCGGAGACAGATTCCAAGTTCTTATTGTCGGTTGATCTAGGAGCATCATTATCGACCAAATCAACAAGTGAAACCAGCGAGTCCAGCATCAGCATTACTGTGACCATGTCACTGTACGTAGCCGGAACGACAGTCAGGACTAAATGCGACGAAGCCAGTGTCCATACATAGCAGCGAAATCGTGTGGTCTCACAAGGTGGCAGCACGTAGTCGGCGCTGTTACAGTTGCGACTGCACAGCAGCTGCACAATCTGAGAGGCATCGTGATCACACAGAGCCAACTCAACGTCATGAATCTGTTTCAAGCGATCATTGAGCAGAGACAACAGAATGCTGTTCGTTGCAGCGACGTTGTTACACTCTGCGTCATCGTCTTCGCTGTCTTTGCAATCAGCTGCCACAGGTACACAATTTCTACTTCAATTTCAATTTCTAATGCAGGGCAGGGCAGCAATGCCACCCCGTAGGCTTAAGCCGCCATACGAGCCCATCAGCCAATCACAATGAGACACTAGTTACAATTAAGTGCTTCTGGGAATCTGTGAGTTTTTGACAAACCTCACTATATCCCCAACTGATGTATTCTAACACAATTTTATCAAATTATACTTGCATCCTATTAACATACCAAAAACCCAGTATAATTCAGTTCATTTCATGAGTATTATATAATCAAATAAGTTCCAGCTAGTTGAATGTACATTTTTGTGCTCCACGGAACAAACGCAGATCACCAACAAATCTAAACTGTAATACAATACAAAACAATACAACGGAGAATTTGCACTCAAAAACTGACAGACAAACTGTCAGTTTAATCTAGCACATGAACTAAAAAGAACTGAAATGTTTTTAAAAAAAAATAAAATGAGAGATATTGAGAATAGAAATACTGTTAAATGTAAAACTTTTAAAAAATCTGAAAAATAACTGAAATAAAAAAACTAAAAAAAGCACAAAAAATAAAAAGGATATAAATGGAAGAAAATAATGAAAACTAAAAACTCAAAAATAAAGTGAAATGAGAAAAAATTAAAACTGTGAGCAAGTCCAAATAGCCATGGCGTCAGTACATATCAAGGAAGATGAATAATTACCAAATAACAGCTCTTAATAAGGCATCTTAAAACTGTTAATGAGCTGGAGATATAAAGTGAGAAATGAAGCCGCCACTCACAGTCCAGTTGTAATGCCGAGAAGAGCATCTTGACACACTGACATCTGCCTAGAAGCTTTGCCACATCGAGCTCAAACTCAACTCTGTCAATACGACCGTCTGCAGATGCGCCAGCTTCTGTTATTGTTTTCGACTTCACCCTACAAAGTCACTCAACAGTGATGAACAAAGCTGAACACCCCCCCCCGTAATATAACAACCCTGATTACCATACAGCACACGCAGCAGTCACTTCACCTCAGATCCAATAAATAATTCAAAGCTGGCCGGAAAAACAGACTGATGCTCCTGACAGTGCATATCTCTGCCAAGTAAATTTTTATCACACTGTAATTTAAATGTATTTTTTTGTAAATCGGTTCACTAAAATAATAAACTAAATTTTTTCCTTAAAGTCCAAGTCACACAAAAAACAACATTGGCTAAATATGTGTAGAATGTAATGCCAATTAATAATACACTGATCAGCTGAAATAAAAACATCGCTTTACATCAATTTCAATAAAAAATAATGTTGTGCGAATGGAATGATGACATCACGAACAACACTTTGTTTATAGCGTGTATTGCAGCGTGCGAGAAAGTTAACACGCCATGAGCTGGCCGTAGTGTCGAAGCAGCACGCGCTCAGAGAGGGGAACTCGCTTGCATTCAAGAAGCGATAGTCGAAATCTGTCGGCGAATGGTGTAACGAAAAAAGCATATAGTCGGCCTACTTCCAGTATGACAACGACATCTTGAAATGCAAGTGCAGTCTTTTCGCTCGATACTGTGCCCCATTGATGTTGCTAGCGTTCAAATTCTGTCGAACGTTACATTGATGCTAAGTTGTTTGTGACATCACACTTTCATCATATTTATCAACGTTAAACTTTATTTTTACAGTATAAAGATAACACTGGCAACAGGAAAATTAATAAATATTGACAAATTAACATATGATTAAGCCAATTAGCACTTTATAACAAGTTACGAAAACTGATGGGACTTGGACTTTAGAACGACACAAAATCTGACGAATGCATAATCTCCTTAGTTCACTACGTTCACTCGGTGGAGATAAAAACTGCAGCCTCATAACAGCAAACAGATCTGTGGATGAAGCAGCCAATTTCTTTGATCCAAAAGCTGGTGGCTGCCAGCGGTGTGTGCTACATTCATCACATGAACCGGGTGAGTGAATAAATGAGTAGGGTTTAATGTCCCACCCAACACAATACAGGTCATTTCTGAGATGGCCTTTCCAGGCAATACACACACATAATAAAGGAAGAGTAAGTTTAACCTTTACAGAAACACAAAATGCACAAAAAAACACGCTAAACCTAAAATTGTAAGAACTCCATTATACGTGTGCATATGTAATTAACATAATGGTAGTTCTAATAATCTTCCCTGTTATCTTCCAGACAGACATCAATCTCATAATGATGTCTATTGAAGGAGAGGGAAAGTGAACAAGGTGAACTCCCACCATGGCAGTTCCATGTCAATAGCATCACAAACACTGACACGGCTTTTACTATGAATATTACGACACACAGTTTTCCACAGGTTGCAGAATTTCGAGCCAAGCCCCGGAATTTGCCCTTTTCCGTAGATTTTAATATTTTTGCAAAATTGAGAAATGACCAATGATCAGTACAATCGTCGGCTTCACAACATAACTAAGTAGCTAAATAGACTAATTGAAAGAATCAAAGTTCAAACTAAACTGCTTAAAACTGTCAGCTCTACTAATAGCCATCACAATACGGCACACAATCACAAATAAACACAATCTGACTTGACAGACTGCACTTTTAAAAAAACAAAAAGATTGATAATTTTCTATGAATGTTGCTAGCATAACCAAGCAAAACGCCAGCCTTCAATAACTACAGTTTTTTTGACAAGACAGGACACAGCTCAGTTTACTCACAAAAGTAAGGCTGCAGTGAGCCATGGAATTAGAACAATTTTGCCGCAATGAGCCATGGAATTTTGCAAAATGGTCTGCGGAATTTGGCAAAATTTGTCACAGAAAACTGTGGGCCCTAATAATTATTAACTGCTTATACAAACTTTCTCATAGGAGTTGATTCACAGCAAGCATGGTTGACCGAGCTTGTTCCGTCGAGTGTTTGTACGGTGCCGATGACAGGAACTGGAACACTGACTGAAATTTGAGCGTTTTGGCACAGCGCATAGAGGCGCTCAAAGGAGACCAGAGTAGATACGCATTCTGCATCAACTGTGAAAAACTAAACATATAGATAAACACACACACACAAAAAGCAGCTGTGTATAGCTCTTAAAGGAAAACGCATCACAGAGCTGCCTGCCATATGAGACACAAGTGAATGCAAGCAGGCTGTTGGGAAGTCAGTCTTCTATAGTGGAATTAGGCCTTAATGTTGCTATAGAGACTTGCCACATGTAACCTGGCGCTGATTGGCCGGAATGTGGTCATGTAACTTAGTTGAGAGAGTTTAGTAATGGCGAGCAGTCCGATCGGCGTGTTAATATTCTTCTGGCAGTTTTTTGGTATTAAAGGGCGTATGAGTGTTCATCGGAAATACGATTAGCCCCAACAAGGCCAACATGCCTGAGGGATCAAAGTCTAAGTTGACCTTAGCGTTGGTTATATACCTAGATGGTTTACCTGTTTGTAAAAAGTCACCCATCAAGGTAGTAATCACTTGATAGCAACCCACCAGCAGTGAGCAAACTCCAGACCTTTTCATCGTAAGTCCATCCAGTGTCCTAACTGTTATACTGGTAAGCCATGTGCAAACACGTAACCTAATACATTACGAATATGATACGATAAAATTAAAAAAACACCCAACAGGTGTAAATACAAATAAAACCACAGATACAAAGCAAATAAAAGTACAACACAAAGGAAGGCTCACACAACAGCATTGACAAAATGAACAAATTTGGCAACTGAACAGCACAGAAAAAGTTTACATGAACCAAGTTGACTTTCAACAACTTGAACAAATGTTGATTAAAATACAGACAGATTCTGTCTTGAACCCTTCTTTATGTGGCATAACTTTGGAAAACCAGGCCAGCTAAATGGGAACCAACAATAGTATAAACTATAAACTAAGCTCTAGAAAACTATCAGAAAGAACAAAGCCAAAAATGTAAGAGCAGAAACAGAAAGAGAGAAGAGAAGCCTGACTGACGATATCTGGAATGCGACTGTAGCAGCAGTCGTTGAAGTGAGAAAGTTCCGCTGTGCAATTCACAGCAGCCCCATCGACAGGCTCAACCCAACACTCAGTGACGATTTCCATTTTATCATCCACACTCAATGTTTCAACCGCGGCGTCCAGCGATCCATTGTCTTCTGTCAAACTGCTTCCAGAATACACAAGCCAACACTGTGTAACAATTCAGCACTGCTTCTTCACACTTGTATAAAACACATTATCACTACTGTTCAATTATCGAACTCATCCTTAATCACATTGACTCTATAATAATAAGAAGAAGAACTTGAAACACTGAGATCGGACATAATTCTGTCAAGACTTGTGTTCTCACATGACAATACAACATACTCCATGCATGCTGTGAAGAATAAATGCAGCAGGCTTGTGATCTTAGCAACATCAGCAGCCCACCAGCTGTTACTTGGTATATGGTGCATGCGTCATCAAAATGCATACACATTTTTCAGTAATCTACGGAATAGTGAAAAAGACAAGCAAAGGAACAGACTGAGATAAAAACAAAAGCTCATTCCATTGACAGAAGATGATAACGCATTACAAGCGAACGCTGCAGTCTAATACAATGAGATCAAACACTGGCACGGACAGACGTACCTTTGCTTCAAAGCAGGAAAGATGAGATACTGGACCAAACACGGCTGAACTGCACAGCCTTCTGCCTCCGTGTACTAACAGATACAGAAACAACGAAGATATTCCTCTCCAATATACACAACACCAACAGCCATGACTGCCAAATATGTGTCCACTAAGTGCGATTACCGAAGAGTGAATCTCAATTTGTGAACTCTCAAAACCTCCATAATCACATCACCAGTGCTTGTCATTTATGTTCAGCAGATCAATTTCTCCAGAATTACTCCACTTTCAGACAATTCCTACAAGAGAAGTTTTAGAACTGTTAGATTAATAACTTGTTCTAGCCAGAAACCAAACTAACAGTGCTGCAACCCCCCAAATCTAAGCAGTAAACATAAAAGAATGCTCAGCTATTACCAGTCGGTGCCTCTAGCAAATATATGCATAAAACACGTTCAGTAGATCCGACAGCACAGAATAATACCATTACCTGCATGTCAAGCTCTAGAGCAAGAGACAGAATCCCATGCTGAGTGTAAACAAAGTGAAATCCTTCTTGAAGACGCAACCTGCAGACACATCACACTACTGACGTCAACTCGAAATAAACTTATCAACTTCTCCAAAACTGACTGGCAGCAGCAAAATGCGATAGGTCGAAAGAATGACACATAAATGCAAACTTTCAGGAATCAGGAATAATACAAGTAACATTTTTTGAATACGGAAAACAGTCATTAACTAAGAAATCCAAAAACTGCAATGTTAATAGTTACAGCAAGTACAATAATCAGTAAAGATTTTTTTGGAAACTTTAAAAAGAACGTGACAGCTAAACTAAAGCCAAAAACTCATACAACTCATATACACTGTGTCTCAAAAAAACATCCTCAACATTTTCGACTGTAGCTTGAAAACCAATTAACAGGTTTTGATAATTTTTGGCACAAATATTCCTGACACAACTTGCCATCAAACGACTATTTAGTTGCCCACCTCACCCAACGTTTGTTTCAGCACTACCTAGGGAAATTAGATCAAGCAAAATATGTGTTAAAATAAACAGAAAACCTGAAAAAAAACATTCCCGACATTATCGATCGTAACTTGAAGAAAGGTTAGCAGATTTTAATAATTATTGGCGGAAATATTTTTGACATCACTGGCTATTAAATAAGTGTTTTAGATTTCACCTCCCAACGTCTGCTATTGCACTACCTGGGGAAATCAGACCAAATACGAGTTAAAATGAATAAAAAAAAAGTCGATAAATTTCATCTATTCTAATCTGTGGGCCCCAGCAACCGGTCTATTACAAGGTTTGACTGTCGTCCAGCAGCGCGTCTACCAGATGAAGTTTAGGAATGTTTGCAAAGTCAGGAAGCATTACATATCAATTACCTCAACAAACAAGTAAGCCAACTATCATGCACAAAAATACAAAACTACAAACTACAAAAATAATGCATTCACAACTCAATTAAAAAATAAACAAATTGTAACACAAAGCTAAAAAATTTGGGATATTAAGCGAACATTACTTTGCCAGATGTGAAAGGATGCGCGCAACGGAGTGGACTGACAGAGGACTGTTAGCAAAGTCGTGTATCGACCAGATCCAGCGCCGATGGTGAAACAGCCGAGAGACTGTTGCAGACATGCTGAGCAGAAGACGGCTGGCACTGACTGATGACGTGATGTCTTCAGTCATCCGCGTGAAATCACTCGGCACCACGTTATAACTAGACACACCAGAGCATGCTGTGGCAGTAATGGTGACAGCAGCATGCATGATAGATAGTGTTATGCAGCCAGGTGGCCGCCAACCTTTACACCGAGCCAAACTTGAGCCAATAGATCCATTAAACTGGCAGCTATAGTTCCACCAATACGTTTACAAATGGCATCATTCCATTAATTCTTAAGAAGAGAAAAATACGAAATAAACCTTTTGTAAGGAATTTAGTTCCGAGTATCAACTGCGAGTTTTATTATGATGACGTCACTGTGACGTCAACAAAGAACATTAAATGTGGTGACATTGCCATTGCAATTGTGCCATGTCCCATGTTGAACGGCGTGCCGTTATGTTTGTTTTGTGGGCAAAAGACTTGATGCAGATCAGATTCACTCTAAAATGCATCCAGCACATGGCAACAAGTGTTTTACCCTCAATCAAATCACGTGCCGCGGTCTTTGCCGAATTAATTGCAGAACTGGCAAACTGCTCTTTTAGCAACGGCAGCTTTCATGCCTGTTTCAAACATGCTGCAATTACACCTCTTCTTAAAAAGCCCACTCTCGACACATCTGATCCCTCTAGCTATAGCCCTCTCTCCAACCTCAATTTTATATCCAAAATATTAGAACGTCTTTTTCTCGCACGCTTCCAACCACATATACTTGCCTGTTCAAATTTCAACCACCACCAGTCTGCTTACCGGCCTTGTCACTCTACTGAAACTTCTTTACTCTCAACACTAGACAACATTTACTGTGCGTCAGACATTGGTTCCTCGACCTTGCTTGTGTCTTTGGACCTTAGTGCAGCCTTTGACACCATCGATCATGTCACCCTCATAAATCGTCTTCGTACCAGTTTCGGCATCACTGGTTCTGTACTCTCTTGGCTTCAGTCTTGACTGTCAAACAGAACCCAGTCAGTGCGCATTGGCCATCACTCCTCAACTCCAACCAGGTGTACCACCGGTGTTCCCCAGGGTTCCGTCCTTGGGCCATTGTTATTTGCGACATATACTTCACCGATTGCAACTATTACTCGCTCTTTCCAGGTTTG
>Ga0209367_1008121_pt1 | contig 14374 bp, 6 predicted proteins | sample WorMetLIZISLAND2_FD_187412 | JGI IMG/M metagenome (GOLD analysis project Ga0209367, IMG submission 187412) | Marine gutless worms symbiont microbial communities from Max Planck institute for Marine Microbiology, Germany - Olavius geniculatus... ... | reverse complement strand
TCGGAGTAGAAGGTTTAGTCAATCGTGTTTTTCCTGGTCCACCCGCTGGACACGTGACCACGTGACTGTCCTGAGGCCTGGCAATTTTGAGGGGTCCGACCAGGAATCGAACGCAGGACCTCTCGCTCTGGTGAAGTTGACCTGAGTCCAACACTCTAACCACTTGGCCACCGAGCTCCATAGTTGATGCTCGTGCTGATCGTTAATGTACACACGTTAAATAATATTAATAAAATCGACTATGTCGTCAATACCGCTTGCATTTGACACTACACCACTATATACAGTCGCCTGCAACCACCCGTTTAGCGAACCCCAAAAAAACGAGCCGTGGGAGCCGGGAGCCAAGAAACCAGAGAAGCTCGCCCGCGGCTTGGTTGTTGCACCACCTCTCCTGGAGCTTGACGAGCTGGCAAACCGGGCAGAGGAAAATCACGACCCTGGGAAGCGGTGGTCCGCAATAAGTTACGGTAGCTATCGTTACCAAAAGTTGTGGTGACGTTGTACATACAGTGACGCTGTATGTACAGCGTCACTGTACATACGCAATACAACGAATTATTAATGAACAAGCAAACAAACAAAGACGATTAAGCAAACAATGTACATAAACAACATAGCAAAGTACTGACGGACAAAGAAACGAACAAGTGATAGCACACAAAGTCACAATGGCTCAGACAGGCGGACGCGCTACTAACGTACACGATCTAGGTCGCACGTGTGTGTGTTTGGGGACCTGTCTGAAAACGAGGATCACCGATGACCAAACGTCGGTGTTTACGCCAGTCCGTTGACTGTCCATGGCTTCTGCTGGACTGAGTCAGCGTCTGCTTGGCTTTCTTCACTAGAGATGACTCACGGGGTTTCCCATTGCCGAAGATACTCGCGTTTCTTTTTGTGTGTATGACGGTGTTTACTGGATCCTTAACGGTGCGAGGTAACAACTTCAGTTTGGGACTTTCTTCAGCTGATTCAGAAGAAGGTTCACGTAGATTCAAGTCTGGTTGTCTTTTGTTGTGGCTGTCCAACAACTGCAGTAGTAACAGGATCGGCAATAGCAACAGCATCACCCAACATGTCACATCTGGTGCAAAGCTGTCTGAAACTGTCGGCTGACCTGACGACGATAATCGTGAAGAGGGTTGTGGATCGGCAGCACCCGAAACATTACCAATAATCAGGTCATAGATTGGGTGCTCCATACAAACCGCAGTAACTTTCTCCAAAAAGTATGATGTCTCGACTTCAATTTTTGCAACGGGAGTCCGTCGAATCGTACCGTCGATGAGGATGCACCGTTCTTCCAAACAAGTTAGCTTCTCATCTGGGATGAGTGACCGACGAACCACCACGGTGGAACATTTAGTGTCTCGTAGCACACTTGCTGGTTGGTTTTCCACGATACCATCCACGACTGGCATCGGTCTTCCGTGATCCTTAATCAGACACGCATCAGCGTCAACCGGGTGGTGTTGACCACAGTCTTGGCAGACAGCAATCTTAGCTTGACAGCGGTGTACTGGCGTCGATCTGGTTCTGGCAGTAGACTGAGTTTTTGCTGGCTGACCGGCTGCAACTTTGACTTTTGTTTTCTCAGCTTCCAGAAACTCACTTGTCTCATCCACGTCTGTATCCAACTGTGCAGCGAGTTCATCCGTCTCTTCCTGTATACTTCGGAGTTGCTCCTCCTTTTCCGCCATACATCTAATTCGTTCTTCATTTTCCCGAACCATAGCTGCAGTCTTTGGCCTTACCAAACATTCCCTAGCTAAGTGTCCACGTTGATCACAAAGAAAACATCCCAGACCAAATTTTGGTAGTTGCCGAGGCTGTCGGTACTGTCTGGGTGATCTAGGATGTTGTGATGCCTGCCCATATTGTCTTGGTGATAGTCGTTGTTGAGATTGGCCTTGTTGTCTCGGTGACCACGACTGTCTATCGAAACCCAACCACTGCTGCGGGACCTGTCGTCGTTGCCTAGATGAGGTCTGCGGCGACGCGGACGTACGGAAGGTCTCCCCGACGTTACGTGGTGACGACGGCTCAAGACACTGACTTCGTATATGTCCCACTTCTCCACAGTTGTGACACTGACGGGTTTTTGGCCTCAGACGCCGAATACTGAACGGCTTTGGATCAATACCAAAGAAGATGTCGGTAGCATGTGCTTCGACATAGTTTTCGGCCTTCTCACCAAGTTTCTGAATGGACTTAAGCTTACCCTCTTTAAAGTGCATCGCCATCTCCTTCCGACAAACACTGAGGTACTGCCCTTGCATTATCAACGTCTTTAATTCGTCGAAAGACTTCTCAGCATTTGCCAGCTCGATCCATCGCTGCAGATAGTTGCCAATTCTGGTTAAGAACTGTGTTGGAGTTTCTCCAGATACTGGCTTGACGGTACGGAAGCGTCTCTTGAACTTATCGGCGGATAACTGGTATCGTTTAAGAAGGGCGGCTTTCAACTGATCATAATTGTTAGCTTGATCAGCAGGTAGCATAGAATATACGTCCAGAGCACGACCCTTTAGTAAAGCGGACAGATACAAAGCCCAATCTGCTCGTTTCCATCGCCGACACGTTGCAAACCTTTCGAAGCGACCCAAGTAGCTATCCATAAAGTCCCGCTCTTCATCGAAGTACGGCATCTTCGGAGCTTTTCCACTGCCTCTACCTAATGATGGTGGACCGGGGTTATCTATGCTGACTCGACTCATATCAGCAATCTGCGCAGATTTTTCCTGCATCTGCATAGGATCAGCAGCTTCCTCTTCAGCTTCTCTGTGAGACACACCGAATTGAACCTGAGATGGATGGAACACGTATCCTCTCTCACAAGCTTGCATTTGTCGTTCATACTTTTCTAGTTCACTTCGATGTTTCTCTCGTTTTTCCTCTCGACGTTGCTCTGAAAAATGTTTGAATCTTTCTAATTTCTGCTTAAATGACAGTTTGGCCTTCTCTAATTCGTACTGTCTTTGTTTGTCTTTAGTCTCTTCTTCAGCCTGAAGCAACTTGGTTTTTTTCTCTGCCTCTTCCCGTATGAATGTTCTTTCCTTTCTCTTTTTTGTTTTTTCTTTTTTTTCTTTCTTTAAACGCTCTTTTTTTTGTTCCGCTAACGCTCTTTTTTCTCTTTGCCTGTCTTTTTTTCGCGTTCTAACTTTTGCTGTTCCCTGACGAAGTTCACCAAGTCTGCTCCATCAAGTCCCATAGACGCCCCAACTTTTTTTAGCTGCTGAGCTGAAGTAGACAATATCTTGGACTTGGACACTATGGACAGATGTTAAATGGTCGGGAATAACTTGTGATTACTACTACCCCTAATTATTAGTAAGTGGAGTAAAGAAACGCAATGTGGTAGACGGTTGCCGTAAGAATGACGCAATACTATTACAATACCAACGAGGTCTGGTCTGCGATAAGAGTGTAAGCGAACGAACTAGTATACTCTCGATAACCAGAATCTGTTTCGGAAGAGGAATACGTACGAGCACCATTGTGACCAACATGCAAACTATTGACGAGTACTAACGCTTTAAGCATCCGAGTTAACCGGGTATGTAAACAGGTAAACCTAAAAGTTAAAATAATATAAAGTGATAAAACTATTTAAACTATTAAACGACAAAGCAAAATGAAGCAAAACAAAAAATAAACTTAATTTTTTTTTAAATTAAAAAAAAATAATTTTAATTTAAATTTAAAATTTAAAATTTTATTTTATAAAGTATTTAATTTATTAAAGACTTAAAGGTTAAGACTTTAAAAAAATATTTAACCAAGACGAACAATAGACGATAGAGCTCGACTCCGATCACACAAAGTACTGTAGCAGTGTTTTATAATAGCTGGCCAAGACAATTCTGAACTGCCAGAACAAAAACAAAATTATTTTTAAAAAATAATTAAACAACTAATTGTTTACTAAAGTTTTAGATGTAGACAATAATTGGACACTAACAAAGGCAATTAAGTAAACACTAAACCAAATTTATAGTTACAAACTTAATAAAGACATAAAAGGAAAACAAATTATTTAATTGGCACTTATACGGACAAAACGCGCAGACGGGACAACTGTGTAGCGAAGTGATTAATCAATATAGAAGGTACGAAAACAGAGACGGAAACAACAGCTCAGGGCCTAAGCGAGAAGTAGGCCAATACCGCAATACCGCACACAAGGCGCTGCAAGCACAGTCCAAAACAAACACGTACGATACGACAGGTGCGCGTGACGAGGCACGCTTAATCTTATACAACTCCAAAATACAGTCACGAGAAATAATAACGAGACAACCCCAATAAAACAAGTCTCGCCTGGGTCGCCAAAATTGTCACAGCTTAACAGCTGAGACGTGCAAGCTCGAACTTGTTTCATGGGTTACTTACTAGGCCTAATAGCTACTAGGCTTAATAGCTACTAGTCCTAAATAAGCTCAACACACACACAGGCAGAAAAAGTTCACGGTTTCTTGTGTAAAAAACAAGACAGACAGAAGCACGTAGCAGAATATCAGAGCGCGACAACAAGAAATTAATCAACTGCACATATATACAGGGGCGCAAAAAAACAAAACTGTTACAAACAATTTACTTTACGATTTCAGTAGCCTGTATCGACGACAGGACAAAACTAAGCACCTTCGACAGCTGATGCGAATGATTAAACTAAGAATTTAGCAAAGTTAATTGTCATTTAAGACAACAGTAATTTCGGTGCTAGCAGCAGCTAGTAAATCACAAGATAATTTTATAGCTGCACGAGTAGGCCAACCAAAGACTCTAAGAGTTTATATGGGTGAGCAAAAAATATCGAAACAACTCTCGTACCAATGACAGCAACGTCGCAGATACGCCGTAGCCTAAGTTACGGCCACATTAACACAGAAAGAAAATATATGAGCGCACACTACAACGTGTACAAAAAGACAACAAGCAACACAAAATGCAACTCACGGTACTGAGGACCGTGTGTTATCTGTCTGTTCCGGAGACGGAGACAACCGCGGAAAACGTTCACAGGGACGACGGCCCACTGGCACAACAGCGAAAAGTCAAGCAGTTACGACCCGACGACGTCAGTTCGTCGGCAGTCGACGAATCCCTCCGGCGACGACAACGGCACTAAAGTTTACAGTAGCAGAGACGCGGCGGAAGCGGCGGCGTCGAACAAACAGCGACGGCGGGACAGCAGCAGCTCCCAAGTCAGATCAATCAGCTCCCGAGTTGATTCACACGATCTCCTCTCTTTCCCGACTTGCTTCGAAGAGCTCCTGAGTCGAATCGATCCCCGACTCGTTTCAGACATCTCCCGACTCGTTTCAAACAGCTCCCAACTCGTTTGCCTAACAAACGACCACAAAATATTAACTCACACTGTCGCAAAACAGTTTAGCATACTGATACAAAGTGAAAACTGCGTTGCAAGATACCTCAAATCGACAAACTAACGATCAGTTCCTTATATCAAATACAGGCATATTCACACTGCGTTTAACTTCACAAAATAGCTCACATATGGACAGCATTTATCTGAACAACTGACCAACGATAGCAAATATTCATCTCAATACTGCCTAATACAACAAATACTTAAAGCCAAACTTACCGCTAACAGCGGCCACACAGTTTCAGCACGATTCTAGCCAGAGCACACAGCTTCCTGGCGATCTACGGCTTATCCCAGAATCACTGGCGACTATGTCTCTATTCCAGCGCCGGATACCTTTCCACGGCGAACTGGATACGTAGCCAAACACGTGGCTATACTACTGCTGTATCAAAACAGCGACGTACTCCGTAACGAGTCACACTATCGACTGATTGTTGGTCAGTCTGGTCTTTGTCAGTCGGTCCGGTTCTTCGCGTCTAAAACCAGCCTAGATCAACAAGAGTCTATCATGGGTCAAATCAGAAGACAGCGGCCACACGCCTACACGACTACAAAAAAGACGCACCCACAGGGGAGCACAGAAAACACAACATTACCAAAAAACACACATATAGTCAAATCGCGTAGCGAAAATCAACGCGCACAACCCGCGCGTACCAAATATACGATACACCATAGTTTTAGGTAAAAACCAACCGTGACAGGCGGAAACCAGCTTGGTCTGAAGACAACGCAGCATTGACTGTAGGAGCTATCCTGCGAAGAATCAGCCTCTACAGCAGCTTAAAACACACACTCAAAAGAGAAATGGGTCGGTAGCTGGTCATCTGCGTAATGTCCTTTCCGGGCTTCTGGAGAGCGATGATTTTAGCCTGTCGCCAGACACATGGCAGACAGTGGTCTGTGAGTATTTGGCTGAAAAATTTTGCCTGCCAGCCTCGAGCCTTGGGACCCAAGTGAGTCAAAAATTCAGGATGGATGCAGTCATAACCTGGAGCTGTACCTGACTTGAGCTCACTTATCACTTTGTCGATCTCTAATGTGGTTACAGCATCTGGCTTGCCGCTGTTAGAGGAATTTCTCAGGTAGTGTCTTCACTCATGGCGGACATTTTTCTCTACTGCCTTGTCAACAGGGGCCTTAGTCACCTTTAACAGGTGACTAGCGACTTGGTTTGCGGTGACAAGTGGATGGGACTAGGCAGGAGGTCGTACTGATGCGCCCAGTCTACGGATTAGACTCCAGCATTTGCGGCTTGATCTTAACATATACAGCTTGCTTGTGGCTTCCTTCCAACGCACTCGCCGAGCCGAGTCCAGGGACTCAATAACATGTTCTGCAATATCCGGGTCCCCCTGACTCTTCATACTGCTTCAAAAAGTCAGCACACTCTGAAGACAGACAAGGAGTGTATATTGGTCTGAATCCTTTGGGAATGGAATATTTGGCGGCTTTTAATACTGCATTGCAAAACCGGCTATATGCCTCATGAACTGCAATGCACTGGGCTAGAATGGTGACTAAACTACGCTCAAGTGCTTTTGAGTATTTGTCCCATCTCGCTTTTCTAAAATTCCATCTTGGTTTCTGGATAGACCTGATTACAGGAAGTTGCAGTCTAACATGGATTATGCACGGGCGGTGTTGGCTGTAAAAAAGTCTTTCAGCACTGTGCACGTAGCCGGCTGGGGACTACCATCCTTTGAAGTAACACAACAGAGGTCAGGGTTGTAATCCCGCTTCCACCTGGCAGATCGAAATGTGTCTGGTTGTTTTGGATCATAAAGCAGATGGAGATCATTTGCAGATGCCTATTCCACTAGCGCCGTGCCATCCTCATAAGCTCTCTCGTACTTTCACTGTTCGTGGTGACTGTTAAAATCTCCAGTGAGGATGCCTGGTGAGTAAGAACTGGAAAGATGCTATTGTCCCAGTATGCGCTTGGTGATTTATATACATTTGCAATGTGTAATCCTAATATCCTAGTAATGTTGTTGCGTACGTAGGTAGCTCTCCCATGTTTGGGGTGTAATAAATATGAAATCAAGTCCAGACCTGGTATACTAAAATGTCTCGCTTCGTCGCTGTGAACATGAGTTTCTTGCAAGCATATGACATCAACTTTGTGGTCATTAGCCAACACACCGAAGTAGTGTAGGGATGACAGTTCTAACACAAAGGATATTTAATTTAATGAGTTTGACAGCAAAGAATATTTAATTTGCCCTTTGTCTCTTAGCCTCTCACCCCGTAGATATAATTTATTAATTTGCCCTTTGCCCATCACTTTTCCACTCCACTCTACCCTCCCACCCGGCCATTCTGGCACACTCATCAATCATTTTTCCACAGTAAAGCATATTTAATTTGCTCTTTGTCTCTTAACCTCTCACTCCAAAGATATAATTTATTAATTTGCCCTTTGCCCATTACTTTTCCACTCCACCCTACCTTTCATCCCGGCCATTCTCACACACCCATTAATTATTGTTGCGCACCTGCGCGTTTACGGGGAGAGAGCCTGGGCTTGGGCGTACTTTAAAATTCGGTGCCGGGGCCTAAGTCCTTACTAGGTACACCTCCTTACTTACTGCATACGCTGCGTTTATAGGGGGCCTGCACCCTTTTTTGTACACCTACGTCCTTCTCCTTTATCTGTTGTTTTTCTGCATGCAAAGCGTCACGCATGACAGCGCTGTCGACAGCTGCAAGTGTAGTCTAATATTGCTGTTAATATTGTACTATAAATCGTTCACTTCAAAAAAAATCATACGTGCAGCGATTGTGTAGTGTGGCATACAGCTGCAGGGGTCCTGTATCTGTCACTGCTATGCGCCTCGCACCCATACAGTAAACCGTCACTAAGCACCTGTCGTGTGTCAGCGATAGCGCGCAGTGCGGGCTATCAATCATATTGTGCAATTATTCATACACTTCAAAGCAGTGCAACGATCGCGCCGATCCCCACGCCGTCCTTGGTCATGTTGTTATGCAGCCACTCAGGGCAAGTGCTAATAGTCATGTGCTGAGTCATATTTTTTCGCGCTGCCTATCACAAAATCCCCCACAGCAAAACTTCTCTCGTTTTTTTTTAAATTTTTATTTTTAATTTTATTTTTTTTAATTTTAATTTTTATATTAATGCGCTGACTGGCAACACTCCGTGTCACCAAACATATGTTAGCAGTTGCGACTCGCCGACCGTCCTGACTGTTTCATATTGACAGTTGCAAGAGACAGTTGTTGCAGCATGCAACATCTTAATTCATACATAACGCTGCAATAGCAGTGTTTTTTTCGTTTTCGTTTTGATTTTTATTATAGTTTTAAACGTATTTTTTATTTTAATTGTAATTTTAATTGTAATTTATTTTTTATTTGTACTTTAATTTTAACTTTTAATTTAAATTTAAACTTTTATTTTTATTTCGATTTTCATTTTTTATTTTAATTTCAATTTTAACTTTAATTTTAATTTTGATTTTAATTGTTATTGAAATTTTTGTTTTCATTATCATTATTGTTGTTTTCTTTTGTATAGTAATAACCTCGTGGTGTACATATTGTGTATTATATGTAATTTTTAATAACTTTTCTATGTTTGTCCATGTCTACAATTTTTTTCTCTGACATCGTTACTGCTTAAAGCTTCTTTTTTAATTTGTTTCCCTCTACATTTTTTAAAGTTTACTTACTTACTTACTGTCATATTTGTTTTCTTACAAATTTTTCTTGTATTTTTGATTAATTGTTTTACTTTTATTATTTTTTATGCTGGGCTGACGCAAACAATATGTGGTTCTCTTTTTTACTAATTTATGTTTATACTTTGCTGTGTAACTTTGTAAGAAAAACATTAAGCCTAACCCTGTGTGCCACAAAGCCTGCCCCTTTTTACCGTAAATTTACCGCAAAGACTGCCACTTTCTGTCGCAAGTTTTCCGCAATTTGTCCTTTTTATCGCAAATCTGCTGTAATTATGTCCCCTTTCTACCGCACAGTCTGCCCCTTTTTGCACCAAGTTTACCGCACCTCTCCTTCTTTTCTATCACAATTTCCCTCCCTTTTTACCACAAATGTGAAACAGATATTTTTTTTTCTGTCGTAAATTTACCACAAGTCTATCTTTTTTTACCACAAGTTTAATTCAAGTTTACCTTTTTTCACCGCAAATTTATCGCAAATATACCCTTTTTACCGCGCAGTTTGCCATTTTTGCACCATCTTTACCGCGCGTTTTCTCTCTTCTACCGCAGATCCATAGAAAATATGCCCTTTTCTGCTGCGCACTGTCTCTTTTTGCAACAATTTTACCACAAGGCTTTGCCTTTCTATAACAATTCCCCCCTTTTTTACCACACATATCCTCCTTAGTGTTGCAAATTTACCACAAGTCACTTTATACGGCAAGTTTAATTCTTTTTTTACCGCAAATCTGTTGCAAATATGCCCTTTTTACTGCGCAGTCTGTCTCTTTTTGCACCAAGTTTACCGCGCGTTTCCTCTCTTTCTATCACAAATCCATAGAAAATATGCCTTTTTCTGCTACGCACTCTGTCTTTTTTTGCAACATGTTTACCACAAGGCTTTGCCTTTTTATAATAATTTTCCCCCTTCTCTACCACACATATCCTCCTTACTGTTGAAAATTTACCACAAGTCAGTCTCTTTCTACGGCAAGTTTAATTCTTTTTTTACCGCAAATCTGTTGCAAATATGCCCTTTCTACTGCGCAGTCTGCCCCTTTTTGCAACAAGTTTACCGCAAATTTCCCCTTCCTTTATTGCACAAGTTTACTGCAAGTTTCCTCTTTTTACCACAACTCTGCCACAAATATGTTTCTTTCTATCGTAAATTTACCGCAAGTCTGCCCCTTTCTACAGCAAGTTTAACTCAAGTTTTCCTTTTTACCACAAATCTACTGCAAATATGCCCCTTTCTTACGCACAGTCCGTCTTTTTTGTCGACAGTTTACCGCAAATTTTCTTGTTTGCATTTAATTAAAATAAGAATTCCCACACGTCTACACCTCTCAACCCTTTACCCGTTAAGTAAGGTAGAATGTGTGCAATTGTGTCATCTGCATAGTGCGATAGTGCAAGCGACATCTGTTACGGCATGTGTTTACTGTATAGACTTATTATGAAATGTTAATAAGCTCAGCGTGCGTGCACACGCTGACAGCTGTTTGCAAATTAACCAGCGGTGCAGAGCACCGTCGGTGTAATTATGCAGTCAGGTGCAAACCAGTGCGGCGCATATACTTTTTTACCAGCCTTGCTTTGACTGTTGCAAACCTTTGCTCTACCTGCGGTTTTTCTGGGCCTATGTTATTTTACATTTTTCATGTAACGTTTTTTTTTAGTTTTTCGAGCACGTGCATTGCATCATTTGTACACACTAGACCGCATTTGACAGCTGTTACGACGCATGCTTGCTGTATAAAATATTCATAAGCGCAGCGTCCGTGCACACCCTATCTCCGTGTGTATACTATAGAATATTAATGTCCGTCGCGTTCACGCCGACGCGGGACGACAAGTGTCCAGCGTCCGTTGCGTTAATTAATGCACAGTGTCGCAATAGCAGTGTTGTTTTTCATTATCGTTAACATTATTTTTGCCGTTTTCGTTTTTCGTTCTATTGCTTACCTCTATAGCTCTTTACTTCTTATTTGAGTTATTTATTATTTAGTTAGTTGTTTAGTATTTTACTTTCTTATTTGCTTTGTAGTCGCTTTCAGTCGTTTGCGTTTACTTTGTTGCATTTCGCTTTTTCTGTGCTAATTTTTATGCGTTGTTTGGCTGTTCATAGTTTACGTCAGTACTTTTTTATATTTAGTACATGTATACCGATGCAATAACAACAAATTTTATGTACAAACATTATTACGATATTTATTATATTTTTACATATAGTAAAATTACTAACACACAATATTTTGTACAAACTTCAATTGTATTCATTGTGGTAAGCAACACATTCAAATTTTACAATTCTACTCGTAAACATGTGCGCATAAGCGTCCAAGTATAAGCATCGAGTGCATATTAAGTTATTAACAAAACTGTTTAGAATTGTGCATTTGTATGATATAATTTGCAAGTTGTTGTTTTTAACACATTATTTATAAGGTCAGCAGCGTCAAAAGTCAAAGCTATGCAGAAAGTAGCGAGCGGTAACATATTTTAAAAATGACAACTTGTTCATAACAAGTAAAAAGTTGCAGGCCAGATTCAATACAAACTCTTTTTTCTATCGTATTTATATTGTCAATTTTGTCCAACAGTTCGTTTTAACAGTGCGTCGCAATTAAATTCGCTAGCACGATCTACGGTCTGCGCACGATAACAACACATTTTATGTCAGTGTGTGATATACCATTCGACGTATCGCGTGAAAAATGTACAAGAACATGTATATTACTTTTTTACAATCACATGTTCAACATTATTTTCAAACAAAAATAGGTCAGAAAACATACACTTTATTTACAATGCGGTAATTTACTTGTTTAGCAAATGAAGACAAATTTAAAGTCTAAATTGCGTAATGATGGGGGGGTTAAATTGTACACACTGTCAAGTACAAAACCACTTCCTCTAGTGTCAAAATTTTCAACGCTAAGTAACAGTTTGCTGAGGAATTGATCACAGTTAAATTCGACACCATAACAACCCAGTCTGCGGAAATGACGTGAAATGTGCATTTATGTGATGACATCTCTCTGGCGTGTAGCGAGAAAAATGTGTCGAAGTTCGTACGATTACACGTATGGAGCTGTAAAACACAGTGCAAGACTGTTGTTTAATATAAACATTGTGATTTTAAAACATTATACAGCATTATAGCAGTAATAATACGGTTTAGTTACAACGTTAGGCCTACTATATGCTTACAGGCGCGAATGTAGGTTATGTAATAAGTTAAGAGGTAACCACATAGTACCACAAACGCTAATCCTACTGCTCTTAACTGTTTTTCTAATAACATTTCAGGTTAACTACCCCATAGTTTGAATGTGTTCTTTCACAACTTTAAGGATATCCTCTCTGTTGCGTGCGATCAAAATTTTATAACTAGTATCGTGATGGTCAGTAGGCAGTTCAATCTCAGCAATGATGCGGTCAAGGGCATAACGGGTTGTCTGCTGCTTCTGCGGTTGTTTTCTGTCGCACTCTTGACAGTTAGCAGGTACAGTACTAAAGGCGTTGTCTGGTAAATGTCGCTTGCAAGCAGTGCATTCCGCTAAGAAGAAACAACGCGTGCAAAGCCCATTATTTGCAATGATAAGACCACAATTGGTGCACTCTTCTTGCGGTGGCGATTATCGCCATTTTCACGTTAATCACAGTTTTCTTCTTGGCAATATTGGCGGGTTTGGGGATGTAACTGAAACCTGCAAGTGGGCGAAATTTTGTGATAACAAGGGTAAACTGGAAAATAAGGTCATGTACAAAGCCGCTCTCCCTGGCGTTAAATTGTTCGACACAGCCTAGGAAATCTCGAAAAAGTTGGTTCAGGTCGAACTCGTGCCCTGCAGAGACCATCTGACGAATTGCTTAATATTTAATTTTTACTATACGCATTTATAACTAACCGTTATCCGATAACTGTCGTAATTGTTGCAACACGTGTTTTATCTCGCCTGCGTGAGCCATCTTGTTTACGTGAAGCAGTACAATAGACCTGATAAAAAATGCAACAACGGTAAATGTGTAACACGTTCGACGTGAACCACACGACTGATGATGGTTGACTGACGAGTATTCCGACAGCGATAGACTTATATAACAAATGTATGGACCTAATTATCACCATAGTTACTCCGCGTTTACATTAGGTAAAATACGGAAAAAAGTGCCTAGAAAGTAGTCCGCATGTATTCATGCGTGATAAAGCGAGGTATTTTAAATAGAAATTTAATTGAAATTGGTTTATTTAATGCGTTGTTGACATATTAGAGCAAAAATGTCATAATGGTTTAGCACTCCCACGCAAACAAAGTTAAAAATGTTGCTAAAGCGGTTATTTTATGCCATGTGTATTTCTTGTCTTTGCACATTTTTGCGTAGAGCGCGCTCCCCTTATTTTTCACCAGCCCCTTTGGCAAAAAGGAGGGAGGGAGAGAGCTTCTCTAAGCGCGCACTAGCTACTATTAGGTGTGTACTAGAGCCGTCCCGAAGAGCTTAAACTAGAATCGGCCACGCGAACTGAAATGATTGGCCAAATTTAGACTTGCTTATGGTTTAAAAATCAAATATATGGACGGTTACGACCTGAATCTATGCTGTCGATCAACAATGCTTTATTATAGAACAGGTGTTACACAATAAAAAGCATTTAAACACGTACAACGTTTGCATGCTTCGATGACCAACGATAAACGCCTGCCGGTAACCTAAGGTGGGCATAATGCATTGATATGCTGCACGTGGCTATGCAGCTAAGCAGGAAGAAGTCTGTAATAATAGGGCGATGAGCACTATGACGCAGGATGATGTATTCAAATTAGCAGCATGATTTATAGCGGCACTGCCTGTAATAACAGCGCTTCGCGCTGCGAGGCAGGTGGCAGCGCTGGCGCGCCGCGAGCTGACCGGGAAAGACCAAAAGGTAATGAAAACGGTTGACGAGGCCCTATTGTGTTGAAAACCCCATAGACCTCTTGTACTGCTTCACGTAAACAAGATGGCTCACGCAGGTGAGTTAAAACACGTGCTGCAACAATTACGACAGTTATCGGATAACGGTCAGTTATAAATGCGTATAGTAAAAATTAAATATTTATACAATTTTCTGCATCAAAAAATAATTAATATCGTTTTTAATAAACATAGGCAGCTACTGCTTACGGCGCGTCTTAGCCATCGCAATTCTGTTCGTCCGTTTGTCTTACTGACTGTCCTGTCCGTCTGTCTCTCCGTCTGTCACGCGGATGGATCAGTCAAAAACGGCCCAAGCTAGGATCATCAA
>Ga0209367_1008119_pt1 | contig 14377 bp, 12 predicted proteins | sample WorMetLIZISLAND2_FD_187412 | JGI IMG/M metagenome (GOLD analysis project Ga0209367, IMG submission 187412) | Marine gutless worms symbiont microbial communities from Max Planck institute for Marine Microbiology, Germany - Olavius geniculatus... ... | reverse complement strand
GTGATTCTAGCTTGCACCGTTTTGATAGAGTCGCAGAGTGCGATGAACAGACAGGTAGAGTGACAGACACACACAGTAAGACAGACCCTCGACGACAGCTAACATGCGTGAAGAGTTGCATATGGTCGCGCGTGAAAAATCATGTGCCGTTTTAAATTTCGCTCGCTTCGACTCGCTCGTATGTATTGTCGCTCGCTCACGGGAAAAATCTCGCTCGCTCTCGCTCGTCCAGTTTCTCGCTCGCTACCTCTCGCTCTCGCTCTCGCTTACAGGTCTACTTAAATTGTGAATTATTTAGCAGAATTCTAAACTTGTATAACCAATCACTTGGTAAATTATCAGCATTTATGCTCAAAGTGAGTTCAGCATACACGGACAATGGCTTAGGTGCAACGCCGCTGGCAGTTAGCGGAATCAAAGGTTGAGTGATCAAACTGCATTCACTTATCGATTAGACATATTTTAAGAATATTAAAATAACGACCAATCTGTGAGCCTAATCCCGAAACGGGATCCCGAGATTACAATTTTTTTTAATCCCGTATGCCGGGATTGAAAATTCAATCCCGAGATTGCAATCAGTAGTTTGATGGAAACTGGGCTTTATTCTGCCTAAGGATTAGTTATTCTTTGTGTCGTAACTTATGTAAACATAAACAAACTTGAAATTATGGCATCATTAATAGTGTCTAGTTCTTGTCCATCTGAATTAAGCAATTTTTCAGTTCTCGCAGCGTCAGACGAGGGACAGTTGGCTGTCGCTACAAATGATGGCGTGTTTGTTTTGGTGAGCTGTCAAAGTTTTTATTGAACGAGTTGGGTGGAACTATTTCGGTCTTTCTCTTTATTTCATAGGGGTGTTGGTTATATGCGAATATGCGATCGCATATTCTGCCAAAACACGCATATCGCGTATATTTTCGCATATAGTGGCATTTTCAGAATCTTATATGCGAAAATTATGCCGCATATGCGGAAATATGCGGCATGCCGCATATGCAAAAATTTGCATATATTCGCATATATGCCGCATATTTCCGCATATGCGATCGCATTTTTTAGCATTTTCCTTGTCCAACGTTGTATTAAGACTGCTAAATATTTTGGCGGCAAACGATTACCGGTATTTACAATTAGACGTTGAATAAATTGAAATTAAAAATGTCAAAACTGTGCAGAAACGGCCTATTAATGATTACGATTATGATTCTTCGTCACTCGAATTTGCATATACAGGAAATATGCGGAAAAATATGCCGCATTTATGCGCCGCATATTTCACCAAATTTCGCAGATTTTTTCGCATATTTGGCTTCCAAAAGTTTTGCATATTTTAAGAAAATTTTCCAATATAAACCAACATCCCTAATTTCTGCTGAATATGCTCAAACTTCAACAAGTTGAAGACTCCTAGGCCAGTATGCACAGGTTTGCCGTCATTGTTGAGTGCATAGTGCAAAATGTTTATGTGCAGGATTGTGGTGCTGATAAAACAGTTTACGAATATCCCTGGAGGTAGCACTAAACACCGATAACTATGGAAACAACAGAAAACTACCTAAAGCAACCTACTTGTATTCAGTAGTTTTCGGTTAGGGTTAGGGTTAGGTTTTCGATATTTAGTGCCACTTATCTGGCTTCTTGTGGAAGAGTTGTAACTATCTTTCATGTGGACATTGATAAAAAGCGGATCTGTGGTTGTTGCGTCAAGGTTAGAGTTAGCATTAGGTTTAAGATTAGTGTTAGGGATACCCTGTGCTGGTGGTACTACAGCATATTGTTGCACGTTCTCTGGCTGGCCTATGGAGGAAGCCCTTTGTGAGGTGACTCTGAAGGGTTGTGCCGAATAATACTGAATAAGGCATCGTGGACCAACAGTATCCAGTAGCTACTTTTGTGAAGTAGCACAAGAAGGTTGACCCCCAGATGTGCTGATTTGAGGTAATACCATGGAACAGTTGTAGTTCTAGGAAGGCTGGTCTCTCAGCTTGCTTAGGGTGCTGATTTGAGGTCATGCCTTGTCGGGGCGTATTGGGATCATACAGATACCCATGGATGATTGCTTGGTTGGTGCCTGCCTGGTTTGTGGTTTGGTCATGTGCGCTGGGTGGCTTCACTGTTCTCGTCATGTTTTGGAGTCGGTCGGAGCATTGGAAAGACTTTTGCGGGATGATGGGTCAGATTAAGATTTCTAGTATATACTGAATGCATAGCATTTTTTGCGGAGATATGTCAACATGATGTTGACGGCATATAGTGTGATATGCTGTGATGTATTTTAGACTATCAATGCCAGTCCATTTGATAGCGACACTAGTGCACACCTGTTGCTGTCAAGAATATTGCAGACCAGTATTGAATCTGTTTCTCACAGTTTTGGTGCTTACAAACAGTGTCCTGTAGGTATGTCAATGTTTTTTTCTCATTTTATTTGTTTGGTGTAAGCAAAGTGGCATCATAGGCTCATAATTATTGCTACTTGGGACGTTTTCAGCACTCTATCAGTGTGTAGTGATGGGGAAGGAAAGGACCTCATTGCATTATTTTTTGAACCCAGTTTAAGCATTTTTTTATTTTTTACCAAGAGTTGGGTCTTTTCTCTCCCAGGCTACTTGAAGCTCTCATATTAGCGAATGGTCAATTAAGGTGATACAATGCAAATGTCGCTTTATAAAAATTTGATTTCAAAACACAAAAATTGATATTGTGAAATGAGTGGCCATAGCTGACAAGAAATCTAACTCAGGCAGTTTCTGTCATATTGTCAGTCATTATGCTTAGTAGTCACTCATCTCTTAGTTGAAACAGTGTACCTATTTGCTGCAGACTAGAGTGATTGAGCTAGAAATTACAGGATTAAAGCGATAATAATTAGATGTGTTACGCCATCACGCTAATTCTAGTGCATTGTGTGTGAAAATGTGACATATATTCATTTTTTGTCCAGCTCACGTAATGTATTTATGAAATTGTTGTAATGTTTGTAGATGAGCAAGCGCAGTTGTTGTTAGATCATTCATGTCACTCTGGACAGTCTTTCAGCATGAGAGGAATACGTCAGGCAAGGTGGTCAGCGTTTGGAGCAGGGAGAAGCAGGTAATGCATAATTACAGCTTATAATGCAGCTGCTGTTTAACGTATTTCATACCATTTTTTGCATAACTTGTTACTTTATTTTTGTACAAAATTACAAATTTTATGTACCACGTTACTCAAATTTTGTGGCAAAAATCAATGCTGTCTGAATTATTTCATCGCTCAGAGTAATTTTGGCTGCAGAAAATAGTGATTAGTTAATTTATTAGTTGTTAAAAAATTATTTGATTTCTTTTATGAATTAAATGTCGGACTTTTTAAAATTAGGGACATTTTAAGTGTGTGCAAACTGATGTTCTGTTGTAGCTGTCTGCTTGCTGTGTTGTCCTATGCTCATGATGTCAGTGTCTTTGTTAACAGCACTGGCGAGTCGTGGGACAAGGTATATGTGTAACTACTCTACAGTAACTATTTTCAGTATGCCGTGCTCCCTGTAATTTAAGGCTGCATAAGTTAATGAATAGTTAATTGATTAATGTTAGAAATTGTTTGATTTATTCTTGATCGATTAAAGTTTGAATAATATGTTAGACTTCTTAGAATAAATAAGATCACTAATCTGTGCACTTTGTACTGCTAAGGTAGTGTTAGTTTTGCAGTTTGTACTGTCTTTGTTATCAGACTGGTAATTTGACAACATCTGTAATGTATGGACTGCATAATCATTACTTTTTGGTTTTTTTTGTGAAAGATAACAACTAGAAGTTGTTGAATTTTGGAGTTTTTGTTGTATATCTTTAATGTTGACTACAAAAATTCTTTGAACTTTGAACTTGATTCGTTAAAAGAAGCATATTTCTGAAGATTAATCAATTTAAAAAATGTAATCACTACCAGCCCTGCTTTAATTACATTTTATTGAAGTTGTGCTTAGTGTTTAGACATTACATTGTGAAATAACTGTGATTCCTACTTCTACCATGTCTTGTTTTCATTTAATTGATTAATATTTGGCACTGTAGGTTGTTTCTGATCCCGAAAAAGTTAAATTTTTATTACTCTTTAGATGTGCTTGCTAACAAAGCACTGAGGCTGTGGTGACTGGTGCATAAACTGACAACAAGTGATATCAGTAATTCTGCAGCTGTGTGTACTGTGTAGGTGGTCAGCCTCTCAGCGGCTTGGATGGATTATTTGCAGTCATCCAGTGGTGCCAGTATTTTTGATCATATTCCGCAAAACTCATCGAATGCTTCAGCATATAGAAATCGATGTCACGCACAAGCTGCAGTTTGTAAGTACAGTATTAATGTGCCTTAATGACTGACAACCAGCTAAGGAACCTGCATTATGATATTTGATGTGTGATAAATGATTCGTACTGAAAAAGTGGCAGCCAGGTTAATTTGGCTTGTAAATTGAAAGAACTGAAACTGTTTTAAATGGAACTGAAATAAGAAAAATGGATCAGGTACTGCCATTGAAAAACTGAAACTGAAGAAGCAGATGTTTATGGAAGAAATCGGAGCCTGAGATCAAAAAAAATAATAAAGGGAGGAAATGGTGAGAATTGAAAGAAGAAGAAAAAACAGTGTTGCATAGTTATTAATCGGTCACTCAGTCAGAGTTGTCTTGATAGCACAGTTACTTCAAGGTTAGCAGTGAAGCATACAGGTTACGGATGATTGCGTGTATTATGATTTTCAGAAGAGCCGAGATTTGAGACGTTTTCAGAAGGTTGGAAGTGACCCACCATTAAGTGCATAGCTGAATCATTTATCTAATTAGACAGCAAAGATTGTTTTAGAAGTTGAAACTCGGAACCTACTTTCATTTGCTACTCATGTAAGTTGTGATTTATGTAATTTTTGATAGATTGAGAATAAAATTCTAAGATATTTTTGTTAAATTCATGTTTGTTGTGTGATGTTAGCTATAAGTTGGTCGTCAGTATTTCATAAGTGCAGTGGAGATGTGATGGCTGAATCGTTGAAGTGCACATATTCAATACTTGCAGTAGCACTGAAGTCCGGTCACATTGCGTTGTGGTCTGTGAGATGTCCCGCTACTGATGCAAGGTCTGTGTGTTCACTTTCATTCAAATATTTAGTTTGTAGTGTGGAGTCTAAGAATTACAGATATAAATAGAAATACCATAGCAGCTTGAAACTGCAAAGTTGGATGGGAATATACTGAGGTTGCAGTAAAAGATGTGTGAAGTCATGTGTGTGACAAGCATTTTGTGTTTGACTCCGTTTTCAGTTACAGAAAGCACTTGGAGATTGCAAACTGTCCACTGTACTTTCTGGTTAATAGTTAGAAGAGTGCTACTATTATTATCATCATCATTTTTATGATTACTATTATTATTATCATCATCATTATCATCATTTTTTGGCCCATCAGGCCACCAATGAAATGCCAGAAGTCAGAAAGTGTCATTGTAAAGTTATGGTGATTGCTATTATTTTTCTTATTTTTTTTACAACATGCCAAGTAGTATAGGTGCAATATGCCATCTTGTAATTACGCATAAGAATTGTCAAAACTTTTGGATCTAATTTATTCCAAAATCTAATGGATTGTTGTGGTTGAAAGATTCATTTATTCGAAATTACACTGAATAATGGCTTGTACATTGTATGCAACAGAGACTTTCAGGTGTCATCAGTAATTAAAACTGGTGAGAGTATTCCAACTGAAGTATTTATTTTTTCCACTGCCGATGATGCTTGTGAGTACTGCATCGTTGAATTATTTGTATTTCTACATTCTTTGACTCTTTTAGAGCAGTTGTGACTTTAAGTGTCACAGAAACTGGGTAGAATAATATACTGATTAAATGAAATCTGACACATTTCAATAGTCGTGAAGTTTACTTGAATGTGCTTGCATTTAATGTTAGCAATTTTTCAGATATTCTTAGAAAATGACTTCACTCATCACAGACTTCTGAAGTCACGATTTTACTGGAATAATTCTGGAGTTTGAAAAAGAATATATGTCTAAGCATTTTGCTGTAGGTTTGCTAATACTTGAACTTTTGCATTTTCATTAATTGTTGTAATCTAAACACAGTTCTTGTGATCTAGACATATTTTCTCTCGTCTGGAAATATGCACTGTGTCTCAAAAAAACATCCCCAACATTTTTGACTGTAACTTGAAAACCAATTATCAGATTTCGATAATTTTTGGTTAAGAATATTCCTGACACAACTTGCCATCAAATGACCGTTCAGTTTCCCACCTCATCCAGTATATGCTTTTGCACTACCAGCGAAATATGTGTTGAAATAAACAGAAAACCTGAAAAAAACATTTTAGACATTATCAATCATAACTTGAAGAAAGATCAGCACATTTTATTAGTTTTTGGCAGAAATATTTATGACACAACTGGCTATTAAATAAGTGTTTTAGTTTTTACCTCATCCAACGTCTGCTTTTGCACTACCTGGAGAAAGTAGACCAAGCACAATATGTGTTAAAATGGATTGAAAAAACGTCAATAAATTCCACCTATCCTAATCTGTCGGCCCCAACAGCCGGTCTATTACAAGGTTTGACTGTCGTGCAGCAGTGGGTCTACCAGATGAAGTTTAGGAATGTTTGAAATGTCAAGAAGTGACTGGTACAGCCTGCATTGGTCTTGAGCAGAACATTATCGATACTGCTGTCAATGAATGGAGAAAGCGTCTCCTTGCCTGTGTTTGCATAGTGAGCAAACACTTAATTTTGCTGCAGGCAGTTGAAAAATGGACATGTCAGCCATAGTGTCAGAAATGTAAACAAAATGTGTTTTATGCATTATGTTAAGCAATCATATTGCATTGGATAAAAAAATGATATTTTGCTAGTTGTGTTTTCCCCAGGTAGTGCAGAAACGAACGTTAGGTGAGGCTGGAAACTAAATGGTCAGGTAGAGCAGAAACAAATGCTGGGTGAGAGGAAAAACTGAATGGTCATTTGATGGCAAGTTGTGTCAGGAATATTCGTACCAAAAATTATTAAAATCTGATAATTGGTTTTCAAGTTACAATCAAAAATGTCTGGGATGTTTTTTGAGAAACAGTGTAGTTTGTGGGAAATTACTTTGGATATTCTGGTTTTGTTAATATAAAACATATTGCATCGAATAAAATACACTGTGTCTCCAAAAAAAACATCCCCGACATTTTCCGCTGTAACTAGAAAACCATTTATCAAATTTTGATAATTTTTGGTAGGAATATTCCTGACACAACTTGCTATCAAGTTACCGATCAGTTTCTCACCTCACTCAGTTTGTGCTTTTGCACTACCTAGGGAAAGCAGATCAAGCGTAATGTGTGTTAAAATAAACAGAAAGCCTGAAAAAACATTCCCAACATTATCAATTGTAACTTGAACAAAGATTAGCAGATGTTAATAATATTTGGCAGAAATATTTCTGACACAACTGGTTATTAAATAAGTTTTTTAGTTTTTACCTCACCCAACGTCTGCTTTTGCACTACCTGGGGAAAGCAGACGAAGCACAATACGTGTTAAAATGAACGACTAAACGTCAATAAATTTCATCTGTCATAATCTACATGGGCCCCAACAGCCACTCTGTTACAAGATTTGACTGTCATGCAGCAGTGTGTGTACCAGATGAAGTTTAGGAATGTTTGTGAAGTCAAGAAGCAACTGGTACAGCCTGGATTGGTCTTGAGCAGAACATTATCGATACTGCTGTCAATGAATGGAAAAAACGTCTCCTTGCCTGTGTTCGCATAGTGGGCCAACACTTAAAGCAATTTTGCTGCAGGCAGTTGAAAAATGGACAACTGCATGAAATGTCGGCCAAAGTGCCAAAAATGTAAACAAAAAGTGTTTTTATGCATTATGTTAATTAAGCAATCATATCGCATTTGATAAAGAAGTGCTACTTTGCTCGTCGTGTTTTCCCCCAGGTAGTGCAGAAACGAACGTTAGGTGAGGCGGGAAACTAAATGGTCATTTGATGGCAAGTTGTATCAAAAATATCCCTACCAAAAATTATCAAAATTTGGTAAGTGGTTTTCAATTTACAGTCGAAAATGTCCTGGATGTTTTTTTGTGACACAGTGTACAATAAAATATATATGTGCATTTGAAATGCATTAATTGTAAAAATCATGAGAATATATTTCTTGAAGAACTGGCTGTTACTATTAAAATTAAACTACTACTAACTAATACTGTTCAGGTTGTCTTTGCTGTGGACGAGTTAACGGCACATCTCAGTTGTATAGTGTTGAGTTGTCAGTTGATGGTGACATCACTACAAGCCGTGCTGGTGACTTGTGGTCTGATATTGATTCCATTCCTGTCACTAGCTTTCGCTGGTGTGAGCAGGTAAGAGTTACATCTTCTCATCAGCATTTGATGTTCACTTTTACGTTTATGTTTTGTACTATTTTTTACAACATTTATTTGTATGGCTACCGAGCTACGATTTTAGCAGATAAGAGCATAATTATAGCAGGAAATGTATTTTGGATAGATTAAATGGCACAAATGTATTTCATGTTTATTGCAAGTATCACTTGCAGACCTACTGTATGTAGGTAGTCTGTTTGTTGGTTGTCATAAGATGCAACTGGGGTGGTTAGCATGCATTTAGTGGTCTTAGTTGACAGGCTTGAGTAATGGCAAATAGAAATGGTACAGAATGCTGATGCGTGAATGCAGTTGTTTGTTAGTCCGTGTTAATTGTGGCCGATGGTCAAAGTAGGATTAAGAAGAGCTGAGGGAACACTGTTTCCCCGCCCTTTCCACCTTCCTTCCCCTTTTCTGTTTTTGTCTCCCTTTTCTTTTGCTTTCCCTTCTGCTTCCTTTCCCTTAGAAGTAGGCCTAATGGCTCGGGAGTTTGGGGAGTGCTCTAAGCTCCCCCCAGCAGGATCTGAGGATGAGACCCACGGAAATCGAATTTTGTGCATTTTAGCCTTAAAATCTGGCATCTGATGACACCCGTTTTACTGATTTTCCTGAGAGTTGCTTAACCACAGGTGGCGAACTACGCAGACTGAAAAAAAATATAGGTGGGAAAAGCGCTGCCTTTATGTTCCTCCTTACTTTAGACACTGGTTGTGGCTAAGTAGATGTATGCTTGTTGTTACAGGCAAGCAGGCTGGTTCTTGTCAAGGAGCAGTATATTGTATTGCTTCATCTGAACATGTCACATGACGAGACTTTGGTAGAAACGTCACACGTGCAACGTGTAGATACAAAGTTTGCAATAACTGGTCAGTTTCTGTGACATTTTACCTCTGCTGCGATAGTCCATATTATATATATATACTGTATTATATTATAGTGTGAGATTTGTCTTTAAAAGTAACAGAATAGTATGATAATTATGTGGCTTAGGGTGAATAAAACACAACAACTTGATATTCAGCATTGTTATTTAGCAACTGATGATCACAACAAACAGTTATTGTGACATAATTTTGTATGTTTTGCTTTTGTATTTTCAGGTGTTTCGTACTGCAGTCCGTATATGTTTTTGTCAACTGTGGAAGGTCAACTGTATTGGGCCTCAGTGGACCAACATACTGCTGGTTAGATTCACATTTGTATTACTTGAAGTAAATGTAATAAAAGTGATGGTAAGATTTTTGTTATAAAATTGTCGTAAGATGTTTTGTGAATTAGCACATTGGCGTACGTGTGCAAAATGTCATAAAATTGTTGCATAATTGTCATAAGATGTTTTGTGAATAAGTCGCTGTATCTCAGTAAAGGTGTGAGATAGAGCCTAGGTTACTATTAATCACTAATAAGAAGTCGTACACTGGCTCTCGATTGGCGCCAAATTCAATGACCTTGAATGACCCGGAACGCCAAAATAGGGGTTTTATGGATTTTTGGTCGATTTCGGGCTGCGATGCAAGTCTATATCACTCACAAGGTGGCGCCACAGAACTATCGTTATGCGATCCAGATAGAGAATTTAGTATTTGTATATTAACTTAGTGTGAACACCCCAATTTTCAGCTAAACTACTGAACCGGAACTGCTATAGGCTTTCACGCATCTCGTGAGCATTAGCTCAAATTTCTTGTTGCTAATTGTGACATTATTGACAGGCCATTTGATGCCAAGAATCCATACCTGGCTCCAGTATGCATACATCGTGAACTACATAAGGGAGGCGATCGATCGTGCATGCACATCGAGTTTGACATCAGTGGCTCCAAGCTGCGCCCCAATTTTCAGCTAAACTACTGAGCTAAACTACTGAACCGGAACTGCTGTAGGCTTTAGCACGTCTCGTGAGCATTAGCTCAAATTTCTTGTTAGCATTTGTAGCCACTGTTTGCACTTTGTGCCATGGCAGTTTGGCAGCTGCATTGAGCTGCGGTATAAAAATACAAAATTTGGGGGCAAAACTGAAATTTTGAATATCCATATTTTTTCTCTTAGAAATTTTCAGCTGTCTGTTGGAAAATTGGAACTTTTCCCCCACCCCTGCATTTTTATTCCATGACATTGCCATTGCTGAAGTTCTGTGTAAGTGTAAGTTGTGCTTGAGTCAGGTGCGAACGTGAGCCTGGATCCTGTCAGTATTCCATTGTCAGTATCACTGGCAAAGAACCACGGTCACACATGGATGATCGGTAGCTCTCTGCTTGCACTGGCTCAAAGCTCATCATCATACGAACACTGCAGGAATCCTGCCAAGGCTCGTATTTGCATAATTATTGTTATAGATATCACCATAATATAAACGGGGGATACGGAGAGCACGTCCAGTTGTTCACTGACGTGGACAATGGGTGGCCACATAGTTGCTGTGGTATCATTAGCTCATGTCAATCACCTGTGACGTTTGATGTTGTAGAAGCACTTCTGGCCATGAGTTCATCTCATGCAAGAAGTGCTATAGCAAGTGCCAGACATTATTTTTTACCGATGTGTATGCTGGATGTTGACAGGCAAGGAGGAACTGGATAACCCAGGAAAATGGCTGTTAAAGCAGTATGAATTTGTGTATTATTACTATCGTGCATACCAGTAGGGTTATTAGTATTCTTATGCACAGCATAAGTGAGTGCAGTTATTCTTATACATTTTTCTATAGTGTGTTGTGTCTGTCTGTCTGGCTGTCTGTCACAATTGGCAGACACAAAAGTGATTTCACCTCTTGTCAATTAATTGGGTATTTGTTAGTATTTTATGCACTGCAGGTGTTATATTTTATGTTGAGCAGGTGTAATTTTTATAAAATAAAGTACTAAACGTTCTTGTATCTAATAATTACAGGTGCACTTCTTGTGTTTGCGGACACCTGACGAGTTGGCTGATCGGTTGTTGAGACATAATGGTACGTGTCACAGGATTTACGTCTAGTTAGGGAATTGTCAGAGAAAACCTCTTAAGAAGGATAAATGTTTTTGTTAACTTTACATTAGGGAGAACACTAGCATTTAGTAATACTGTAGTACTCATAGCAAAAGTGCACTTTTGGCACATTGTATTGTTTTTATGCTGTTGTTAAGTACAGTTTAGTCTGTTATACTTTGTTATTGTACTTTTATGACATACACATACAAGAAATTTGAGCTAAAGCTAACAAGACACGCAAAAGCCTATAGCAGTTCCTGTTCGCAAACTGTCAGTCTATCTCGAGCCATTTCGTCGCAGTTCATTCTTGGAGTGTGTGCTGTAGCTGAAGATCACAAAAATCAATAAAACCCCTTATTTTGGAAGTTCAGGGTGATTCAAAAAAGCTCGCCATTAGTGCTTGTTGTGATGGTGGTCTGCAACTATTTTTATGAAAAACTGGCCAACAACGGTAAAATAATGACTTTGCAGGGGTACCACTATTTGATACCCTCTTGCGCACGTTTCCTTGAACGTAGAAAATCGAGACTTGGACCGTCGAAATCTACGTTCAAAGCTGAAAATTTTACACACAGGTTGTCCGTGTATATCTCAATTGATTTCGGTGCAGTTCGCTCTTGTAATGTGTCTCGCAGCCCAAAATCACCAAAAAAATCCATAAAACCCTTATTTTGGCATTCAAGGGCATCCAAGGTCATTGAATTCGGCACCAATCGAGAGACAGTGTACGACTTGCTGTTGGTGATTAATAGTAACCTAGGCCCTATCTTGCACCGTTACTGATATACAGCAACTTATTGGCTAAAAATTGTAAATTTTTTCTACCCCCTTCTCATTTAGTGCTCTCATTCGGGGTGACTCCTTTCGAATTTATGGGAAAGCTTAACGGTTCCTGAAACTAGAGTCATCCAGACAGCCGACGGTGAAGATTTAGTGATCCTTTTGCATCGTTTTTGACTGATCCACCTGTGTGACGGACAGACAGACAGACAGATGGATGTACAGACAGAATTGCAATGGCTAAGATGTGCTAAAGCAGTAGCTGCTTTCGCGCGTAAAAATTATAACTACGGTAGTTTAGGAGACACAGAGCATGGGTGATAATTCCTTTGAAAATAGTGCACTCTGCAGTAGTGGGTTGCAACTGATTCACGGGGGCATGTTGTCAGTAACTCAGATACTCATTTTGTAATACCGGGTATGATGATTCTAGTTAAAGTTATTCATATGCAGCACTTAGCAGAAAGTAGTATTATGCACTTCTGATTTGCTCACGACATATACTGGTGTATGTATAAATGATTAAATGTACTTTGTTATGTTTGTAGGATTATTGTCTGGTGTATCTGACATGCTATTTTGTCTCAAATACATGACACTCCTCAATCAACATCTTACCGAAGTGCTGAAACAGTTCATGCTTAACTGGCAACAAAATACATCCTTGTCTCTATACAAGCTTCAATTGGTTCGGTAAGCTCTAAGTCTTCAGGACGCGTTTGCGCTGGATTGGACTGTTAGCTCTGCTGAAGGAAGGAGTTATCACTTTACTTCAGTGTGTCTAATTCTGTCCACTAGATTGGTTAAAATTAAGCAGATTTTTTTACGAATTTGTGCCGAAAAATTTGGGAGCTTGAAAATGAGCTCTTGGGGGATCAAATGCAGCAAACTCTTGCCCATTTGTCAACTGTGATAACGTATTTTGAGTGAAAAAGCAGTACGTTATTATCTTCGCCAAGGTGAATGTAGTGAACATTGGAGGAGATTAAGAGATTGGTCGTTCTGCCTGATGTTCTGTTGGTGTGTGTGTACACACGATGACTCATCATCATCTCCGCATCTCATTCATTTGGTGGAGATATGCACTCTTATGAGCACCTTCTAGTTACTACGTGTATTTGCTAATGGTGACAGACTAAATTTGCCGATCATCCTGCACTGTAACGCATGAAAGAAAATAAAGACGTCTCATTGGACTTTCGTGTTTGTGTTTCCAGAGTTAAATTGACAGAAGTTACAAGTTTGGCTCATTTTAGAAACCATTCTGTAGTGATTGTCGGCAGTGATAAAAGCTTTTTCCATCAGTAAAAATGAAAACTAAAAATTAAAACAGAATGCAGTACATACAATATCTAGATGTAGACATTATAAAGGTACTTAATTCTGTACACTAGATCATTTTGCTGTGATGTAGGTATTTGCTGCAGCTGCAAAAGCTATGCAAAGTTTTACCCAATATTGCATTGTTGGTAAGTTCATTTATTTATAAAATGTACACTGACAGTCAGTTCTGAAGCTTTAGTTAGTTTTGAAATGCATTACAGTGCAGCATTTAACTGTTTATACGTGCAATAATATTATTTGTGTAGTGCATTACATGCTTGAATACTGCAATAAGCATGTGTATCAGTTGTGGATGTAACGCTTGCTTGTTACGTCATTATAATCACTACTACTTTCCTTCTGTGTAGCTCACCAATCTCTCTAGTAACAGGTTTGCTATCACCTAGCTATATACATCAGAGCACTGAAGGGGGATACATTATTTCACTGCATTACTTGTTACAGGGAGAAGATGTGACATTGGTCGAAAGAAGAATCATGTTATCACACGTGCTGAATGCATTGAATTTATTTCTCACGATGAAGAGAGATATAAGCAACATGTCTGAGACTGGTGTGTACATAGTAGCTGAAAGACTCATTGCTTGTTTGCATTAAATTCCAGTCAGGTTGCAATCAAGTGGTTACTACTTGGAATGCAGATACATGTAGGTAAACCATCTCGAAATATAGGCTGACTAACACCAAAATCAACTCAGCCTTCCATCGTTACAGGGTAGGTAAATTGAGTACCGGCGTGTCTGGCTGGGGTAAAGCAGGGCACGTTCAGGTGGCAGCTAACAGTGTGTGATCCCCTATGGCAGGTGACGTTCCGTAGCTCTGTGATGGGTTTCCCATTAAAAGCTACATCTATATACCAC
>Ga0209367_1008118_pt1 | contig 14378 bp, 8 predicted proteins | sample WorMetLIZISLAND2_FD_187412 | JGI IMG/M metagenome (GOLD analysis project Ga0209367, IMG submission 187412) | Marine gutless worms symbiont microbial communities from Max Planck institute for Marine Microbiology, Germany - Olavius geniculatus... ... | reverse complement strand
GTGTAAAGGTGACATCGTGGTTGTAGATATAAAACAGCACAAATCACAATTTAAAAAATTCAAACATCACCATTACACAATGTCAGAAGAACTTTGCTGACTGTGTAATGGTAAAGTTTGAATTTTTACATTGTGATTTGTGCTGTTTTATATCTATAACCACGATGTCACCATTACACTGTATATAAACTGAACAGTTTTTTACATAAATAATAATACAAATGACAATATTTATACTGCTGTCATAATGGCGCAGCCATAGAAGTGCAAATATTTATGTAAAAAACTGTTCAGTTTATATACAGTGTAATGGTGACATCGTGGTTGTAGATATAAAACAGCACAAATCACAATGTAAAAATTCAAACTTTACCATTCATTTGATAAACATAGCATGAGCACTGGGTGGCCAGTCTGGCCACTGAACCTTGAATAAGCCAACTAGCTTGATCAGCTATGGCCCAAAGTAACCATGTAACTTCCAAAAAAGCAGTGATAAATAATTATGCAGCCAGCCAACTACCCATCCAATTAGGTTAATTCAAACACTGCAGAGCATCACTAAACTGAGAAAATATAATATCTATGCGATCTGATGGTATATGGGCACTTACTCAGCATTTATTTTATTTCCACCGATTTATACATTCACTTCTTTTCTTGTTCACCTTTGTGCACAGCTACACCACAGATCATAATAATTATGAGACAAAAATGTCGAAGACTATTGTACAAATGTATGTATGTATGTAGTTACATCATTGCTGCTTTCCTTGTTGGTTCTGAAAGCATTGTTGACCCAAGCTTTAGCATCAAATTCGTCATCGAGAAACTTTGAATAGTCCATTAGTCCTACATCGTAAAAACAAGCATCAGCCAATAATCTTAACATAAACTAAATCTATGGTACCTTACATGACCCATTCAATATCACTCGGGCACTGTAACAAAAATATACACTCTATAATAGGCAAAGACAGAGCAGGACTGTTTTTTCATGTCTTTTTTTCTGGCTGAACAAGGTAAGCATACGTTTCTTTTGCGATTTATTTGTTTAAATGCTTCAGAAGTAACTGAAATCAGTGTTGTTATGCATGTTTCAGACTAGTTTACTTATGGGAAACTGCAATTGAGTGACTATCGGTACCTGAGAATAAATTTGGGGTTTTGAGTGGAAATAAGCAATAATATTAATTCCTTCCTTTTCTATATGCTGCTTATTCAGTATCTGCAGTTTGATTTTGGTGTTGTTTTGGCATTTTAGTATTCATCTGTAGTTCAAATTGCTGCTTACTCAGCTTATTTAATTTTTTCAAAATATTTCTTTAGTACAATGTTCATTCGCTAGGGGGTGCCACTATGTTTTCAGTGTTTTGGGGGTGTATTATTTCATAGGGGGCGCCACCTGGTTTGTTGGTGATTTTTGGCATTATGACATTACTTTTTGTTTCAAAATGTCGCTTATTTAGTATTACACTTGTTTTCCTGTTATTCATCATTCATTCGACAGGGGGCGCAATGGCATTTTGATAGTAATTTTGTTTCAACATGCTGTAGTTTATTCAGCTTTTAAGTTATTGCTATTTTTTATTTAGTACGTCGTTCATTCATCATGTGGCACCACTAGGCTGTTTTCTGTGTTTTTTGTGTTTCCCCCAAAAAGACATAGCCCTTTTTTTCTTTGGCTAAATCTACTGCAGCGACAAATGTTGCTACATGAACCGATGTTTTAAGCCCACATTTAGACTAACATTTAAAAGTGCTTAAAGTATTATAGCAGCTCTGTACTGTTTGCAGAGAGTTTGTTCTAAACAATGGGAGCAACAACAGGGAACGAACAAGATGAGAATGCTATATAGCTGCTGGAGGCTGATATAGTAGATCGGCTGCAGATAAAGTGCTTGTAGGCTAAAGATGTCAACGTCATCAGACGGTGCCGTGCTGTACATATTGGCTTCACACGAAGTGCGGCAGAGAATTGCAGAGTCGAACGGGAGGAAAAAAGAGAAAAGGAGCATCTGCTGAAGCCTGAAGCCTAGATCTGCCACTGATCGTTATAGTGCACTACAATTATCACTGCTTTAGCTTATTCTGCCAATTAGCGTGGCAATATTTGCCCTGGCATAAATGTGCACCAGCACAAAGTTTGGACAGCGACAATTACCGCCGCATTAGCATAAATTATGCCCGCTTTATGTGGTTGCCTGCTTTTTCTTTATAGGCCCCATCAAAAAACATCTTTAGAATAATGGAATTCACCCAAAAACTCAACTTTGTTGTCGGGTCTCGATAGTCAATTATTTGCAGTGTGGTATAGATAAATTCGTCTGAAACATGCATAAAAAACACTAATTCTACCTATTTCAGTCACTTCTGAAGCAACTTGGGGTGGTGGTCGTAATATAAATTTTTACCTGACTGTAATGGCTAGAAAGACTATGACTAATGGGGTCGGTAGTGAAAGGATTTACACACAAACGGGGTAGGTGCGTTGGTCACGCAGCGCACTGGTCTGTGAAATGTTTTCATGTGCCACGCCCACTCATGCCATATATTCCAACTTTTATTATATAACACACAGAAGTCAGTGAACCTAGTGCGGATACAATACCATTGTTTAAAATGTGTCACACGCTAAATGTCACACAGATTACTAAAAATATCAGCCTATTTATATGATATTATTATTTGTTTACACACACGTAACCATATCAATTCCAATTCTTTAAGCCGTTACATGGCTGAGGTCGTACACAACACAAGTGTCAAAAAAGGCAGCAGGTAATCGTCCACTTCGTCAAGTTTCTTCATGCGACTTCATTTAATCCACAAAAATGTAATTTGTCTTCGTCTGTAGTAGATTATTAACTAAAAATACATTGTTTTTATTCTACTTTGTTTCATGCTATTGGATCATTAAAAGTCGTTCCAACTAGTGATTGCAATTCTGGGATTGAATTCTCAATCCCGGGATCCGGGATTGAGAAATTTGTATACCCAGGATCCCGCTTCGGGATTAGGCTTACAAAATGGTCGCTGTTTTGGTATCCATAGTAGACTTATTTCATGCATGAGGAATAAGCCGACCGTACAGAAGGTATTGCGAATGTAGGGAGTGACTATGACTGTAAAAACACGAACTACAGTGCACAGAAGAAGTAGAACTCTATAACGCGCACCAAATGTTTTATCCATTAAAGGGCTAGAATTGTTATTTGTGTCATTTGACTCCCAAAAATACATTATTTGACGAATTTTTGTATCCTGTAATCCCGGCATTGAGACGCGGCCAATCCCGAAATTCGGGATTGGCGAAAACGGCCGGGATCCCGGGATTGCATTGCAAACACTAGCTCCAACGTCAGTGGAATGAATTTTTGACACGCTACAGCTATGCTGCAAGCGTTTTTGGCACAGTTGTCTGTCCGTCCGTCATTGTTGTCTGTAACGGATGTACTGTGACTAAGCGTTATGGCGTAGAAGAAACTTTTTACATGAATAACTATAGCTATGCGTCTTCAATCTAGGCATGCAAAATTTCAGCGATTTAGTGCAAGGGAAAGAAATTAAATAAAAAAACTGGCCATATCTCGAAAACAGTGAGAGATACAGCCAACGTATTAATCACTAATAGAAAGTGCCATACGCCCTGTCAGGTGAGATGGAAATCGTATAACCTTAAGGACCGTTACGTGCTATTGTGGCTAAACGGTACAAGATGGTTGTTATTGACCACTAATAAAAAATGGTATGAGCTTACGCTCTTTCAAATAAAATGAAAATCGACCTTGGATGACTGACTGCAACAAGAACTATTGTCTGTGGTGCGCCTTCCCTAGCGTCAGCTGGGCTTTCAAAATTAGCCGTCAAGTTTTGCTAAGACGAAAGTTTGGATATTCAGACTAAAGTCTTAGCGAAACTTGACCTTATCCACGGTATAGCCTACAACAAACACAAGAAACCCTGCTGTCGCTAGGGTGGACTAACCACACCTCCTATATCTGAACACCAGCATCCGACGGTCAGACCTTCAACTGCAAAAAGAAAGTGATTTTCCAGAGTGAGTACAGTCCCATGTGCGCTATGGTGACACTGCTACAATGAATGCCAGGCAATACGGCAATTCAGCGCATGTTGGTCATTGGTTTAGGCAGCGTTCAAAATTGCAGTCAGACCGCTACGTGGTTACAGGGGCGCCCGAGACCACAAAGTGCAGGAGACAGCCTCATACTTGCAGGCAGTGGCATCGTGATCAGGGGCCAATTTGTCAGTTCTAGTGTAAGTCAAATGAATAAGCAAATATAACGAATATGACAAATAACGTATGCACTGTGCAGCAATAGAAATAAAACGCCAGTAAGCCGACATAACTAATTCTAATGCAATCACTTGTTACATGCTAAAATGAATTAACGCTAAGTCAAAACCTCATCATCATCAGAATGTGACATGTTAAAATGAGTCTCAAGTCTCAAAGAGTTAAAGAATGAACAATAAAAACTGCAGTCATACCAAGATTCCATAATACCTCTAAATAATACATCATCAACAATGATTCTGAACCCAAGGCACTTTTTCCATATCCAACTTTCAGAACCTGAAAATGTCAAACTCGTGATTCAAGGTCAGGCCTCTATGACCAGAGGTGTATTGACATCTCAGTGGGTCTGCAGCTGAGAATTTCAATCGAAGTCACGCGGATCACTGATGTTCTGGACAACAGGCAGGGCACAAATGCCCCCACCACTCGAAAAATTTGGGGTTGTCCAAAAATCATGGTGAAAAATTTTTGTCAAAAACTGAAACATATGAAGCTGAAAAACACCAATTTTAGAACAATTTATGGGCAAAATTAAAAATTGTGAACAACAACAGGTTCCATAATCTCCACTGTTGAAAATTAGCAACTGCTGTTGGAAAAATGTAACTTCCTGAACCACTGGTGTCCCCCTAGGAGAACAGTCATGGCACTGAGCAATGCCTCTTTCCCAAAAATTTTCAAATTTTCAATCTTGAAATTGGGTGCATCAGTGCATTCTGTGGTTCTCTTGAAGTGCATAAATTGCTTTAAAACATTGTTGTAGCTTGTAAAAAACACAATCTCAAAACCCGGACTTGAAGGTGCCCCAAATCCGTTTGAGGAACGATGATGCGTGATGTAGAGTAAGTAAGTAAAAGTAGGTATGTAAGTAAAACGTAAATTTACATAGCACATCAATGTCAAAAGCCTCTAATGCGAGGGAGGGAGGTGAAAGGTAGCGTAAAGTCACTCGCATCACATCTGCGACAAGGCCAGGCCAGGGAGTCGTGAATGATAGCGCTAGTACAAGTAGATTATACAGGACTCCATACAACATGCATGGCGCAAGCGACATAATAATGTAGGTCTATCACAGCTGGTGTCCCACCCACGGTCCCCAGCACAGATGGCCATGCCCCATCAAATGCGCTATATCGTACAAAAATTTGTGTTGTATTTGATACTCATATAGACATGGAGGCTACATTACAGACTGCAAGGATGGGGGGTTAGAAGTTTGTGACATCATATTTGAGAGGGGTTCAGAGCAGTGCGATGAAACGCGACGAAAGGGGAGAGTGGGTTATTTTTTCCATAAAATTGTGTGACGTCATTTACGGAGAACCCCAAAGTGTTAATCATCTAAAAACGTGAAAAGTTCATCATCAATAGTCAGCAGACAATAAAAATACAAAGAAATATCATTCATAATTTGTTTGAGTAATCCAGACGACCAAAAGAGACAGAAATGCATTGCTTTGGCAAGTACAACAGAGAGCACAAAACCGTCGGCAAATATCATCAGAAACAGTCGAAAATCATCAGTTAGCGGTCAAGAAGGTTGGCTGCATCCATGCTGCTCTGTTCAGTTTCTGACTTCTCCCGCTCCATCTTCCAGACAAGGCACTTCTTTATTTCCTGACCGATTGCTAGCGCCATTGGTGGCGGCACTGCGTTACCCACCTAACACAACGAAAACAGTCAGGAATTTGATTTTCATCCACTGAGTTGAACTGTTGGATTTCAATCAAAAAATCAATGAAAAGATCATGGTTCGATTCCCAGTTGGGTCGCTATCAAGTGCTTACTACTTGGATGGGTGACTGTTGGTGAACAAGTAAACCATCTTGGTATAAAACCAAAAGCAAAGTCAATTCAGCCTTCCATCTGTCTGGGCTATGTAAATCGAGTCCCAGCCTGCCTGGGAGAGCACGTTAACTAATCTGTGTTGGGTGACAGGTAACACTGTGTGATCCAATATGGTAGGTGATGCTTCATAATCTTTTAACCTCTAGATATCAGCACAACATGTATGCGGCAGATGACTTAGTTGCTGAAGGTTGGAGATGCGTCTAGCAGACTAGGCCTAATGATGGTCTAACAATGCCTACAACACATGACGGTTAAAACACATCAACAACTAGGACACAGAAATCTAATTTGAATGATTAAACAAAAGCGGACTGTCTGGATAGTCACTGCAGCACTACAAACTACGAACAAAAATGCAGACAAATAAAAGACTGGAGTTTAATTTAATACAAAAAATGCCAAAAAAATTGTCAGCATCATAGTTATTAATTAATTTCCAAAAAAATAACAAGAATATCACGAGCGTGGAACCTGGCGATGTCTGTCAAGAACGTTGCCATAGAATCGATAAGTGTCGGGAAATCCCTGCGAGCGAGCGCATTCACGTACACTCACGACTCTATGCTGCTCCGGGTGCAACACACGACCCTAGAGATAACAAAAACACAACATACAAGAATCAAAATCAAACCAGTTACTTTTGGGCAGTTTTTGTCTTTACTTACTTCACTGCACAACAGGTCAATATTTTTATACACTGGTAATTCTGTTCTACTGTTGTTTATTTCTTCAAAACAATAAGAACAATGAGGATGCAAGATAACTGTGCTCATAACAGTAAACAGGTTGATCCAACAATAGCTCAGTCAAACTAAAACGTACAGTGCATAACAATAAATAACACCCCCTTGAACAGATATCATTATTTTCAGTACAGCTAAATATGTTTTACAAAATTTTTTCGAGGTTATTTAATCATGACACTTTGCACACTGTATAACGTGTTAGACAGTGTATCGAATCTGAAGTCAATCGTCACACTGGCGCTGTACAAATTAGTTTATTATTTATTCTTCTTGTTATTATTGTCAAAAATCGACAACAGAAGCAATTATAAAATGTGTTCTTCAACTTGCTGACTTGTTTGCCCATCAGTTCCAGATTGCCATAAAAAGTGGAAAAACAGAAATAAAACTATAACCAAAAATATAATAATGAAACATAAAGTGGCATTGCAGCAGAGAGAGGCAATACAGGGGCAACTGTTCACAAAATCCTAGCCTACCAAAAATATTTCTTCTTGTCCACAACATACATTCCAAAAATGCAAAATTTGGGGTTAGAAATCCCCTATTTAGCAGAAAATTTGGTGGCCGGTCGTTTCATCACAATCGGTTTATCACGCACGTGGACGGTTCATCACTAGGTCAATTCATCACCAGTTGATTCATCATAAAAACTGTTGTGTATTGCTGTAATCGTCTTCAGTATATCGTTCGGTATAGTATACAACGAGTATGATTATTATCAGGAAGATGTCTATGTAATTGTTATGAAGAAAATGTCCAAGCTAAAGTGTAAAGTTGAAAATCATTTTACACAAATAACATCGCACAAGCAAGTATGCAACAAAAGGGTCAGCCTAAACACCACAGATCACCACAGATCAGCTGTAATGGCAGAGTTAGTTAGAATCGAAGTTAAAGTTAAGAGTAGGGTTAGAGTTACAGCAAAGTTGTTTAGGGCTAGGGCAGAGGTGTTTAGCATTAGGGTTAAGGTTAGAGTTGGCATTAACAGTAGTGAGTGCCATTTTGGCTGATCTGCGGTGGTCTGTGGTGTTTAGGCAGACCTCGCAACAAACGAACAAATTACGCAATAAACAACGCAGCATAGGTTTAGCGGCTGTCACTGTCAGCATCCAGAAACTGGCAGCATCTTCAAGCGACCTTTCCAACATTGTTTTGTCTAAGCTTCCAGTACTGGAAGCCACCATGTATGACAGTGGGTTTTCCACGCTTAGTACACTAACTTCAACATTTCGTACAGTGTTCATATGTTGTGCATCGTTGTTGTCATATATTGCATAAATGTAGGCTACACATTAAGCCTATTTTTTTCGTACGACTGCAACGAACAGTACTGGTTAAAACCGCACCAACTGTTAATTGTTTTTTGCGCTTTGTGATGAATCGATGTGCGATGAATTGACCTGTGATGAACCATCCGCAGGATGAACCAACTGTGTTGAATCGATCTATGATGAAACGACCGGCGATGAAATGACCCGGAATCGAAAATTTAGGGGATGGGCAAAATTGAAATTGTTAGCACCCATGACTCCTCTCTCCTCTGTCTAAAATTTGCGGCTCTGTGCTGCGCAGCTGGAAAACTGCAACTTCCTGCTCCCCTCAGTCTTTTAAATGCACAACACCACTGGAGATATTACACAGTAATAGCAGTATAAACCTGTTTGCCCATGGGCTCGGGATTAGTGACTGTGGTACTGAAGAAGCCGTCCCACTCCAGCCTGCCATAGAGTCCGGCCCAGTGATTGTGACGATTGCCAGTGTGTGGCAGACACCATGGCACGATGGTGTTGAACTGGCGGTGCAACGGATCGCAGGATTCATCCTCCGCACAGCTGCACACTCCGCGCAGTGCACCGGTCGACGAACGACCATTGTGACGGTCATTGTGCGTGTAACGGCTGAATGAACACAGACAATGTAACTTAAAAACACAAAGTCCTTCCCGAGCCACAAGGTAAATAGGGCGGTGCTGATCGCTGTTTTCTCAGACCTCAGCCAGACACCAGTTAACACTCTGAGATCATGGATACAAGGCTACTAGTGCATCGTGCAGTGTGCCTGTTTACGTACCAGCTTTCGCCAGTACTCTTCGCAGCTACCCAAGAAAGGATGGCCAGGCTGAGTTGACCAGCTGCAACTATTAAGTCTTTCTGTTTTGGCTTTAACTGGCTGCCTTTCCCAGTTACACCAGGCCAGATCAGCAGTTTTTCTCATGCCTGAAGTTCAACCAGCAGCAACTACCTAATACCAACAGCCTTTGTAATGTGGCGGGCTGCCCACACACTCCAAGGGGCAAACTGCAACCATAAGTAATACTAGCCTACCTCATTTTTTACTATCAGTACACATTACCCTGATAAGACAAATGGAAGAAGACAGATACAGATGGTAGATGACTTTGACAGAATATAGCACTGACAATGATCTGAAGAAAGAAGCTGTGAATATCAGCAAACATTTATCTGCTAGATTAAACCGAGAGCTTGTCTATCAGTTATCAAGCCCAAACTTTATATTGCATTGTACTATAAAGAGATTTTCATAATCCCGCAAAATCGGCAAACCACTGAAAGACGTAAAAACATCACAAGCATCAAACCAAAAAAAGAAACGATAACTTAAAAATTTAAAATACACAAATAAATATTAGGCTTCAGGTAAGAAAAAGGCAACAACTCTTCAGTCAAGGCGAACAACTCACAGTTTCTTAGTTTTGTTGCCATCAGACAGACGCACTTCAATGTTAGGAAGATCGCGCCAGTCCGAGCCGGGTGCCAGCGGGATGTACTGCATCCTGGCGTGAACCAGGGCACTCATCTCCTTGCAGACATGATCACGCAGGATAGGCTGGTATTGAGTGCTTCGGATCTACAGACAGAATCAACCAATCGATCAACTGATCGATCAATTCATGCTGTTGTTGTTGTTGTCTTCTGGCGCTCGATCGTGAGATCATATGCAACCGGCCTCAGAAAGGCCAGCACTCCTCAGGTAGTTTAGTGGCACTGCCGGTTCTTCAAAAAAAGTGACGAGATCATCCTATCAAAGTGGTCGGTGCGAGCATCTTGTAATGTTGCACACTCAGTCATCACGTGTGCCAACGTCTCATATGCCTGACCACATCGGTAACATGTGGCTGGCTCAGGCTGATCTTAACTTCTTGTTAAAAGGCTGCGATACCATGACAACCAATCTGTTAGTACATCAACATGCTTCAGCCTGGAACTCATCTCCTTACGAATGTGATCACGTGGGATTGGCTGGTGCTGACTACCTGAGGAATGCTGGCATAGTTTATCTACAGAAGTTACAAACGCATCTCGATTAAATTCACAAACCATTGTCAGCTTATGACTCCAACAGAAAGAGCTATCAAGTGAGTGAGTAGACTCAACTCGTTAACAAGAAAAAGAGAAAAGTTATCCCAGGCAATCGCTTGCACTGGTACTGACAACGAAAATCGAAGGCAAAAAGCTAAAAGAAAAGTTAACAAAACCAAAAACTTAGCAACAATAAACTATTAACTATGAACTTTAATACTAACCATCAAAATTTTCACATACACGTACAACCTACCTAACTAAAACCCTGGTTTAGGTGCTTCGTATGCCGTCTGGTCAGGAAATGCACCAGGCCTGTCCGTCTTCAACTCCTGTGACCAACAGGGGACAACTATAACACATGTCTCATTACAAGTCAAGAAGCAGCTAATATTATTACCTGACGCTGAAAATGTGACATGGCATCGCCGTTGTATGATATTTCGTCAGCCTTAGCTCCGTTCCTAATCTCAGGCAGGTCTGACATGGCATCGCGCACCGTTATTGTACGATACGGTGCAGATGTCATTCGTGTCACACAACTTTGAAACTGAAACAACATTGCAAACACCACACGGAAAATCTTCTTCCCAGTCTACCTGAGTTAGTCAGTGTCCCCTAGATTCAAATTTAGCAACAAAATGGACCAAGGATAGGTCAGAGAAGTGACACATGTCAGAAAAATACAAGACAAGTCAAAGAATAAGTCAAACTTGCTCAAAACTATGACAAGTTGTCCACCTCAGCCATAGTCATTTCGATGAAGGCACACTGGCTGCCAATACTCAACATTAGACTAGAGAAACATTGTATTCTTGCAAATTTGAATAATACATTAGTTACTGTATCAACCTGTGAGTCTATTTAAAGACTTTTCCAAGATATGCCGACCTTAGCCATAACTTTGAAACAGTCTTCCAGTTCATCTGACATAGCCGACCTAATTTTCAACAGTTTAAGTGGCTGCTGAACACATTTTTTCAGATGTTAACATTTTGGCACATTGTTAATGACTGTTAAATTAGTGCCTTTCAAGTCTTCTTTACTGAGATACTTATTAACTAATTTACTTACATATTCTCATTATCTGTCAACACGACTTTTGGCTTGTCCTCAAAACTGAAGTGGCTGCCACTTGCTAGTAAGTCCTGTATCCTAATCACTACTCCACTAAACCACCATTGTACAGTGTACAGGCAAGAGGTTTTGACAGTATCCTCAACAGGTGAAATTTTTCATTGCGGAATCAGTGCCATGACAAAGTTTTACAAATACATATATTATCAAAAATCTGCATATAGAAAAGCATTTAAAATGTGACAAAGTGCTAAAAGCACCTTGTGATTGTCGACGGCAACGCTCAGTGACATCGCGCGTGGTGCAAAGACGTGCAGTGGCTCGGGATAGTTCGGTAGCTTCTCGCCAGGTGCCGCCGCCAGTATGATAGCTCTGAAATATACACGTATGCAACCATATCACCACACAATACATTCCTAGGATCACACATAAGTTTCATAGTATTAGCAAAATTCCCACCTTATGGGTGAGTCCACTCTGTTACCCAGCAACTCAAACACCCTCAGGCTGCCCATAGGAGATGACGGCACACCGGCACACGTACCTAAGGCCCAAGGTCTCGAACGCCACGGTCGGGGTCTGCGACCGTGAAACACAGAAAAGATACGATAGATAAACGAACAAACAGACAAACTTTCTGCCCATTACAGTAAGATTATGTGAGTGTAGTGAGGCATAATATGCTATAAACCATGTCGAAAAATACTTATTTCAAGACTGTGATCGACAACGTGTTCTGCCTGAGAATTGTCTCCATAGATCAGCGATGGGTTACCATTAACAACTACGGATGACCTTTGACTTCTTAACCTTAAACTTTGAATCAATTTGATACAATATACACTACATACAGAGTAGGGAAAACATGGCACTTTACTTTCTTCCACATCTTCACCAGTTGTCAATATATTGCAAATTGTCCGCAGAGTGTGCGAGTGAAAGAACTTTGGGAAACGGTCAATAATTGGCAAAGATACGGACAAAGGTAAAGTGCCACGTTTTTATTGCCCATGGTGTACATACCTGCGCCTAGTCTGAGGTACTCCATAGCAGCCGGCCTGAAGCACTCCAAACGTGCACTGATAACCCATGCGTAGCAGACATCGGAGGGCAAGCTTCAACACCATGCTGTGCTTGAATGAGACAAAGTTACGCACGTTCTCCAGCAGAAAGAACTTGGGACGGTAAAAGTCGCAGTAGCTCAGGTAGCTCGCAATCAGTGAATTCTGTAATTGAAAACAAGCAAGTCATTAAAAAGCAAAACGATACAAACAGGGTGGCCATAGTTTTTGGTGAAAAAATTCAAGAACTTTTCAAAGACTTTTAACTACAGCTGTCGTTTGAGGGGCCTGCCTGTAGATTATAGAAAGTTATTAGCCTGTCATCTAAATAATTATTTATTTACAATAGTGATAAAACAACAACTAGAGTTTAGTTGCTTCAATTTATTCGACTGTCAAATAACTACAGTTTAATGGAATATTGGAACTTTTGCTTCACTGAATTTAGTAAAGTAACATAAATTTATGTTTAAATTTATGTGCGTTAATTTTTGTAACGCATGTTAATTTTTTTAACGCACGTTAACTTATTAACGCATTAATGCGTTAATTAATGCATTAATTTGACAGCTCTACTTTTAACTACCATCTCTAGACCCATTCCTAAAATATTTTATCATATTACATTAAAAGTTTCTGGCATCATATGAAAAAACTTTTCACACCACAGACAGGACGATTTTAAACAACTGATATTCAAGGACCCTCCGACATCAAATGCCAAAACTTCCAACCAATTTGTTTTTCAAGAAAGTTCCAGAGCCTGGAAAAGGGTAATTTTTTCAAGAATTTTCAGAAATGCTCATTTGTGCTAGAAATAAGTTTCTGCAATAAAAGACACTTGCCAGAATACAACATAATGTGATACAAATATTTCACATGCCTCATCTGCCACCACACATTAACCATAACTGCTATTAAAATTAACAAACACTGATAAATAATTTTTATCAGTGATAAATTTAGCTTAGTGCACTGCAATAACTACATAAGTGCTAACTAGACGACAGACAAAAAAATGGAATGGCAGTTCCAGAAAGTTTACTTCTGGAGACTGGCCTAACAAAGAAGAGCATAACTTAGAAGTAATTCTGGAAAAAAAACTACTAATAAACAGCTTATTCGTGCCAAATGCCTAAACAACAGCATCAAATAACTGAAACAAACAAATTGCCAAAGATGGACAAAAACAAAAAATCTACAACAATTTCAAAGAAATATGAAATATCAGTCACAACTTCTTCATTTAGTACACCTCGCGGCACAAGCGGGTTTCATACAGAACATTTTTAAATGGTGGTCTTAGTAAAAAAAGACTGCAGAAAACCTTGAATCGTGAATATTCTCGTGAGTTGAATCGATTCATGCCACTAAAACCCTGACACGGAGGCCCACCACAAAGCAGGTCCACTTCACCCTTCATTGGCAGTCGCTGACCTGCTGCATTTTTCACCTCACCCTGTACATGCCAGTTCAACACACAACTGATATACAGGATGCACAGTAAACACACAAAAACAGAGATAAAAAGAGACAGAGAGAGAAAGAGAGAGAAATGGGCAGACAAAGACACATAACACACCGACATTCATGCACGCAGAAATCAGCAGCCAGTAGGTAATCATAAAAACTAATTCTACTAGAAAGCAGTATCAGGGTTCAACTGTCCGTCAAGAATAATGGTGCCACCCTGCAAATACCACATTTTTTGTATTAGCCAGGCGGCTTGGAGGCATAACGGAAGGCTGTTCAACTTACAATCAAGAAGTTATGGGCTCGAGTGCCGGTCAGGTCGCTATCAAGTGGTTACTACTGAGATGGGTTAAAGTAAAGGAGGTTAAAGGTTGCTAGACAGCAGCTGGGCCGATGCAATGCAGCAGCTAGCAGTCAGTTGCCGCTTGGATCACGTTCATTAAAGACGTGCGTAGTTCGCACTTCTTTCTATATCAGCTTTGTCTAATTACTTTCCACGGCCCGCTAACCTCTTGCATACGCATAA
>Ga0209367_1008117_pt1 | contig 14379 bp, 7 predicted proteins | sample WorMetLIZISLAND2_FD_187412 | JGI IMG/M metagenome (GOLD analysis project Ga0209367, IMG submission 187412) | Marine gutless worms symbiont microbial communities from Max Planck institute for Marine Microbiology, Germany - Olavius geniculatus... ... | reverse complement strand
GTTTTAACTTGGTTTTATTGTGTTGTCTTATTTGTATGTTTTTTTTTCTTTTTTTTCTTTTAGGGTTCATGTAAGAGGCTCTTGCAGTCCTTTGTGCCCTTGTTCAAGCTCTTTCATTATTCATTTGTATTTATTCATTGTATTTGCTTGACTAAATAAATGATTTGATTTGATTTGATTTGAAAAATAATTTGCCGCAGTAGCAGTAAAAAAATGCACCGACAGTATGTACAGCAGCGACAGACAAAGTTGCACAAAAAACGGGAAAATGACGGGGTGGATAAGCTGGTACTAAGTCAAGATTAGCCACAAAGCATGCGTCAGATATCGTACAGATTGTTTGCGTAGGCCTAATCATCTTTTGAAGTGTTTAAAAAAATTAGCAAAAAGCATGACATTGGACAGCCTACTAAATATAGTAACTATTACCCCTTTTAAAAGTTTTTTTTTAATTCTGCAAGAAAAGGTTAAAAACGCAAGCAGATGAGTATTGCGTTTAGGATAAACTCAGCTATAGTGAAAATGCTACTTTAGTTGTATTTTCGGTGGTATCGCCCGATCTGTTTCCGAGTACAATATACATACTTCTGGCTCTGCAACTGGCAGACGATCTGGCGACTGGCGCTATACATACAGGCCGAAAGTCCTGGTGCAATCGCTATGCAATTAATCTCACGGATGGACACCGAATTGTGACGGTGATTGCTTCGACACCAGCGTCATTCCGACGTGACACCGAACGAACGCAAATCTTGGAACCCGATGAACAGAACCGGCGCATTGACCCCGAAACGAATCTAGGTTAGGCCTAAATAATGCCGACGTCGCAGACGAGATTTTTACCAATTGATTATAGGCGACTAATAGGGTGTTTACACGATCCAGCAAACGTCCAGCAAACGTCCAGCAAACGTCCAGTATTAGCACGTGTATTTTGAACACATTTCCTGTAAGTTTCCTGAACGTTTGCTGGATCGCGTAAACACCCCATAAAACACACGCTATGCCAGTTGGTCACTAGGTGCACTGGTGCACAAAAACCGGTGGAATTATTGATACCAGCAAAAGTTCCGAACTTCTCAAACAAAATTTGACAATATTGATAAAAAGTGTAAAAATATGCAACGACGAGTGTCAAGTGTCAACAGCAATCATGTCTCTATCTGCCGCGGTTTGCCGCATCTTTGAACGCAAAGTTGCTGCCTGCATGCGTTACGCACGTGCGCCAAATTACCGTATCGTATTTTGGATTTCATAGTAGCGTTCGACAGCAGCGTCAAAATAGCGTGTATAAAACTGTAGTCACTCTGGAAAATCGATTTCTCTCCGTGACCGGAAGTCGGACGCTCGCCTTCGGACATAGACAGTACGGCCGACTCGCTCTGACGACATCTGAGCTTCTTGTTAAGTTTTCATACTGCCTCGAACCACCAATTCAGCCGCCAACCAAATAGTCGACCAGTGACCACCAACCTGGTAATAGTCAAATTTCTGACGACTTTGTCTCAGTCTTCAGGTTTTGCCGCAGCTGATGTGACGTCGCCGTTGAAATTGCGAAGACGCCTCGTCGGCGGAGCAACGAGCAGTCGAGTTGATTCGTTCCTCATTAAATTCACACGGCGTCCGCTCGTTAACGTTGTCTATTCCCGTGTGAAATTAGTGCGGAAGCAGGCCAGCCAAGCGCGATGTCCACCGTGATGCTCCAATTCAACAGCTGCTACAGACGGGCGGGAAAAAAAACGCCGAATATACTCGAGAGAATTTCATCGGAGACAAAAAACGGACCGAAAACGACGATCTACAAGATTGTGCATTTTACGCGCGACAGCAGCTGCTACTGTTGTAGCGCGTCTTAGCCATCACAATTCTGTCCGTCTGTCTGTCAGTCTGTCACACGAGTGGATCAGTCAAAATGGTGCAAGCTAGAATCACCAAATTTGTACTGTCGGCTGCTTGGAAGACTCTAGTTTCAGGATTCGTAAAGTTTTCCCATAAATTCGAAGGGGGTCACCCCCAACGAGGGCGCTAAATAAACGGGGTTTGGAAAAATTTGCGATTTTTAGCCAATAAGCCGCTGTATCTCAGAAATTGTGCAAGATAGATCCTAGGTTATTATTAATCACTAATAAAAAGTCCTACACTTGCTTTTGATTGGCACCGAAAACAATGACTTTAGATGACTTTGAACGCAAAAGTAAAAGTTGTTATGGATTTTTTGGCGATTTTTGGCGATTTTTGGCTGCGATACACATTTCAAGAGCGAATTGCGCCGAAATCACTAGAGATAGACCGGCACAGCCTGCATAAAAAACTTTCAGCATTAAACGTAATTTGCACTGGTCTAAGTTTCGTCCCCCTATGTTCAAGGAATTCTTTGTACGAAAACGTCAAACTTGTGTACCCCCTTTAAAATACTCGCATTCGGCCACTCGAACGACAGCAGCCACGCGAGACGGTGGCACCATCTGGCATATGTGATTGCATCGTACCCAATATTAATTGCTAGAATCGGTGAGCTTAGATTTTGTTCGCAACTTCGCAAGGGGCCTTCAAACATGCACTGCTGTTGCGCGTTCTCCTTTGCTTTAGCTAGGTTTTCTTGTTATCATTTCGAACAGCAATTTGTTTTGTGCCGTTTATGCTAGGCTACATTCAAACGTCATGGTTGCTAGTTTAGGCTTAGTCGTTTACTAAACAAACATAACAACAATAGTATCAGTAATAATTTGAATATAGTCAATTAAAATAACAATTTACAGTAATAACAAAAAACAACAACTGCGACAGTAAGAACATATAAAATAAGACACATTTCTGACATCACCGAGGACAAAATAGAAAGACAGCAGAAGAACGCGTACTTGTTTCAGAGACTGTCCGTGACTCTGAAAAATAAAAGTTTGGTCTCATTCACAGTATTACACATTACTGTCCGTACCTTTCAAGACTGTGGGTTTTGTGTTGGTGTCACCGGTGGATCCACAATAATAATAATACTAATAATACTGACTTGGACCTCTCCTGTTCTGTCTCACCATTCATCTCCTACTGACATCGCTACAGTCTGACCTTTCACTGGGGTACCTGGATGACCTCACTCTGGCAGGCCATCAGAGTACTGTAAATACTGATGTCCTGCGCATGCTGGATTATGGAGGAAAGATGAATCTCCAGTTAAATCCTGGAAAGTGTGAAGTTATTTCCCATCCGGATATTGTCATTACTGATCCATATCTGAGCTCATTTGTATCTGTTTGTGTGGCTGACACTACCCTTCTTAGCGCCCCTCTGTTTCACGGGTCCGTGTTTGATGACACTTGGTCAGATCGTTGTGCGGAGTTGATCCGAGCAGTTCGCAGGTTGTCATTGCTCAACGCCCAGGATGCGCTGCTGCTGCTACGGGTATCATTCAGCGCACCGAGGGTTCAGCATTTGTTGAGATGCTTTCCATCCGTTGAGTTCGGTCTCGCAACTGGCAGACTCGTATGTTCACCTGTCATCCCAGTCTGCTGGTGGAGGGGCCAAGACTGCGGCGAGCAGGAAAACTTCCAAGAAGAAGAAAAAGAAAAAAATTATTTGGCTCAAACAGAAATACAACTAATTGATAACATAATACAACTGAGCCAGGTTGCCAGAAAACCATACTGGTCAACTATGCTGACCACCTACGTACGCCGATCTGTCAGCCACTCACTTCTTCCGGCCACTGGCGTTTGAAACCCACGGCACAACCCACTCATCAGCAACAGCCTTTTTGAATGCTGTCGGTGGTCGGTCAACCACAGTCATGGGAGACCCACGCGACACGACTTTTCTTTGGCAGCGCATTTCTGTTCTACTACAGCGATTTAACGCTATTCTGATCAGCGAGACCTTTGTCGAGGCCGGCGATGCGCCAGACCTCTAGTCACTCTGACACTTTGTTTTTAACCTTTTTTTGTTTTTAACCCCCGGGAACCTTTACTACCGTGGGTATAAAAATACTACTAATAATAATCATTTTCGTCATATTCGTCGTTTTCACTGTAAGCGCAAAAAGCAAGCCGTCCAATTCTTCATCTTCAACGGAGCAATGTGTGTATGACCAACTACGATCATCGACCATTGACGAAGCTTTAGGCGTCTTGTTAACGATTTTCAATTTGGCGCCTACTAAGTACTAACGAAATGAGTTGCCTGTCGGCATCCGAGATTATGACGTGGGCTGCAATTTGTAGATGTACGCTGACATCGCTGATAGTCGGACTAAATACCGACGCCCGTGGACAGCACATTTTATAGCGCGAGTGAGTGAGTGAGTGAGTACGGTTTAACGTCCCGCCCGACACAGTATAAGGTCATTTCGGTGACGGCCTTTTCGGGCAATGCGCAGGAAAGGCATTTCTATAACGCCATACGTCGCGAGCGATTCAGAAAGGCATGCACTGCATATAGTGCCTGTGATTATAGGCCGAGTGTTAACCTATACGCTCTAGGCAACGCCATTAGTTCGGTCTTCATTAAGCAATGCACTTAGAGCAAAGCGCGCCACTGCCGCAGTAGGTTCTCTGTCCGTCTGTCTGCCCGTGTGTCTGTAACGTTGACATATCGTGGCCATATAGGGTTGGTTATAGCGTACAAAACAATTGCCCGAGTACTTAGCCTGTATTTACTTAGTACTTACTTATTATTCGCTTGTCGACGCCCCAATATCGGCGACCTATTACCAAATTTCGGCTATTATTAGTGTGAGTGGCTGTCCAAAGGGAAAAAAAACTTGCAATACATCTAAAAGGAAACAACGTGAGACGTAGGCGTAAGTTAATATTAACTGAGTGAGTAAGAAGCTGGTAAAGCTATAACCGCGCTTTCAACTGTTACTGAAATTCACGACCTTCGATGAACTTGAACGACCATTACAATTTACACATTGTACAGCACAGCGGCGTGATAGATTAAAACAGTTGCGGCCAGGAAGTTGCAAGTTTTCGACAAACAGCCTTTTCTTTTGCCACAACGCCACTATTGCTGCAGATGGCATGCATCTTGTTTTATTATATATGTGCATGTCGACCTCTCTACGCTTCCGCAAGTCCGCATATCTCACACATAGGAAAACATCAATATTTATCTGCGGTACAGAACGCGGTGACCGGCACTCGAGTGGACACACGACAACCAGCAATTTCCGCCTCCACAATTACTCCATCAATCTTATGTTAACGTCGCCGCGACACGTCGTCAGGTTTTGACATGACGTCTCACAATGCGTATAAAATATGCAAACCGAGCGATCCAGGTAGAAGTATAGCCTATACCAACTGATTTCTGTCCTATGCTGTAGGTAAACAATAAAGTCTGCGCGTTTTATGCACCACCGCATAGTCTTGTTAATTCCACCAGATCGCGAGACGTTTCGTTTGTTCCTGCTTGGTTCATTGTGGCAAAAATTGGCTAAACCCAATCCATACGCATGCAGAAAAAAAACAGCGCCCATATACTACGAAACCTACAACTACGAAACTATACTACATCTATCGTTACTGCTGCTGCTGCCTCTGACGATGCTACGTTGATGTTGATGAAAAATGCGGCACGCGTAATTGGATAGATACTCTGTTACGGTTTTCATTTGACACGGCTATACAGAGCGTGCCGACGGGCGCAATCTCAACACTGCGACAAAACCGTCCGACGTCATTACGTTGAAATAATGAGAATAGGCTACTGCTGGCGAGACAGCGCAGCGCAAGCTAAAAAAACAACAACTAGGCAAAACACTCTTCGTGTTAGCTACAAGTATAGCCTAAGTCTGTGGCGTAACGTCTCATACAGTACGTGTATGTATTTGTGGGCGGAATCGCTCTTGCAGCGCAAGCGATTCCGCCTCCTGCTACACATTTCTCCAAAAACGTCGTCTGTCACATTAGTGTACCTTGCTTGAACCAGTCAACGGATTTATGTGCCATTTGACTTATGAGGTCCAATGACACGTTGTGTTAGACGTAAGGGTCTCTGAACTCCCAGGAAAAAAATTTGAGAGTTCAACACGCAGTCAAAACTTGCAATTGCTTCCGGCGTACCAAAAAACAAATGACAGCAGTGGCGGCATCGATCAGCGATTTCGCCTTTACCAAATTACTTTCGTTTTTGTTTTTACTATTAGGTCTATCATTGTTGCGGTGCTTCAGTTTCACTGTAACACGTTGATTAGTATATCAGCGGTCCTAATAGCACAGCCTATACTGTTTGTTACACGAAACTCGCCTTTTTCGTTTTTAGTGGTGGTTGTAAGCATAGGCCTATTGTTAATTAATGCATATGCTGATAGGGCGATTACACAATCCAGCAAACGTCCAGCAAACGTCCAGGATTAGCACGTGTATTTTGAATACATTTGCTGGAAGTTTGCTGGACGTTTGCTGGATCGTGTAAACATCCCATTAAGTAACGTTACGGTGCAGAGTGCACACAGGTTGCAGAAAAGCGCCGAATAGAATTATGTAGACACGAATAGGTATGGTAAGGCTTAATTGAATTGTGGCAGTCATAAATAACTAAGTAACAAATCACCGCTGTCAAACTGACTGGAAATATAATTATACTCTGCCGGTCGTTGGAAATCAGTAATTGCCTTGTCTGAGAGTCAGATGTTAGGTATTACGATGCAGAAGCAGGCCTTTTTCGGAATGAACAGCAAAAAACGGTGCTGCCTATCCATGTCAGTGTTTCAGGCTCGACATTTATTGTTCACGTGAGGATTGTTTACCGAACTCTTGGATAGAAACTAGTTTAGACGAACAAACGTGCAGAGGGATAGGAGTTTGGGGCCTCCAGGCACACACTGCGACATAGGCCTAATCATCATCGTCGTTCCACGGGGCCGTTTGCAACAACTCGCCGCGAGGATTGGTCTTCACTCGTAAGCTAAACGTACCGTGCAGAATGTTCGAATAGGCCTTGTTCTCCGCGAACCAAGATCAGGCGCCACGAAGACGTTGCTGCTGTGTCTTTGGGACGAAACGGTTGCTATTTTTTACGGTCCACTCTAAAGCACAACCTTTTACGTTTCATTTATTGTAGTGACAGCCTGTTCTTTGCCTTGTATAGCATGGGGAAATCACCGCTCGGCTTTCAATCGTCGGAAATATTTAAATAGTCTATGTTCGTTGTATCTGTTTTCGTAACAATCTGCGGAGCTGTTACAAAGTTATCGAAAATTATCGAAAACTACAAAGGTCGATAGATAAACTGATCAATTTCGTCATCTGTCGGTTCGATTAACTTTTCTAACTAATTAACATTTCATCGATTCAGTAGTTCTTTGACTCATTCTTTCAACTTAAGTCGATTTTCACATGACGCTGTGTAAAACTAGAAAATAAAAAACGTCCATAAACTCAATTCTCGTCAACAAGGAACGTATCTTTTCATCTTTCGATAGGCTTGGTCGGAATCTATAAGTTTCTTGAAATGGCGCTAAAACGTTACAAATTGAAACTAGAAATATGGGGCAGAGCCCAACGTGAGGCCGCCGGCGCCGTAAGTCCGATTGGGGGACAGTTAAGGGGTTGAAATTTCGTTCGCAGCAAAGTCACGTGGCCCGAACGCAACTGCATTATCATATATAGCCTACATGTTAAAGCGCAATGTTAAACTTGGGTGGTTCGTAATGAGACAACACAACTTTATTGTTTGTGAACCCAAGTTTACCAATGTTTCTGCGTTCAACGTGGAATCGATCGTAGTTGCAAATGCCGTTTTCCGTTTATCGATATCTCTATCCATTCTCGAGATATATGCGATCTAAGTCTAAAGTTGTCGAAAACACGCGAACTGTCGATGTGGGGTAGGTCGAAATAAGCAAACACAACTTTGTGTTTAGTGAATTCAAGTCCTCCATTTCTTGCATTTAACGTGAAATAGATAGTAGTTGAAATGCCGTTAGCCGCTTGTCGATATCTTGCTTCGTTCCAGAAATATTGGTGCTTAACATCGAAAGTTGTCCGAAAACGTGCGCAGGGTAGATTTTGGGTATGTCGAAATGAGCAAACACAACTTCGTGGTTAGTGGACCAAAGTTCGTCTAATTTTTCGTTCAACGCAGAAGAGACAGTGGGTTATAACGCCGTTTATTGCTTGTCGACATCTTCATCCGTTCCAGAGATATCGGCACTCAAACTTAAAAGGTCTCCTAAATCGCGCCGAATTTTGAACGTTTTTTGCCCTCCCAATTTTTAAGCGGGCGGTGCCCCCAAAAGTTGTACATGAATGAACGCCTCCATCTAGCGGCACATCAACTGGCAAAGTTTCGTGGAGCTATTCCCTTTAGCTCCAAAGTTATGGTGGCTCATACGCTACATTTTAAGCCAATTTTGACACCCCTTTTGCAAAAAAAATTGTTGGGGGAACTCCCATTCCCTGTGGAGTACGGGCTAGCAAGACTTGGCGCGTGTAAAAAGTTTGGAGCGCAGCACCCCCTAGGGGCCGAAATATGGTCTTCCAAATAAGTCGATTTGGTGGGTAAACATTAGCCGCGAGAACGCTGTGGAAAGTGGACCAAAGTTCACCGGACTTTTTCCGTCTAACGCGGTAAGAAACGCTGTCGATAATTTAGTTTTCCTTTTTTGAATATCTCTATCCGTTCCGAAGATATTCGCGTTCCAAGTGAGAAGTGGTCCGAAATCGCGCTAAATTTAGCATGTTTTTGGCCCCAAAATTTTTTGGGGGCAAACCACCAAATTGTTGGACCGAAATTATAAAATCGAACATACTTTCTGCCATGTGGAAAAATTTCGCTGCGATCGGCAGACGGACCTCGGAGATCTGGTGGCGAAAAAAATAAATAATAGGCCTAATAAGAACTGTTGCACAACATAAGGCCTTCCCGAACTATCGTTCCGGGCGGCCTAACTAGAGAACGGTAATGTGAACGTCAAACGTGAACGTTAAGCTTGTTTATTTGTTCGTCTGAGGCACCATGGATAGCTTTTATTCGTCTACCGTTCAGCAGGAAACTCGTAGGCTTATCTATAGTCCTGGTCGGAAGTGTGAGCTCTGTCGTTAGGCTACTACATATGCGTGTGGCGACGCGACACTGTGGCGTACATGTAGGTATGCCGGTCTCTTGTTACTCGTTGCTTTCAAGCTGTCGTCAATTACGTGACGCCACCGGTGACAATAGTCTCTCTTATCTGAGCTGTAGCAGAAGATTGCAGATTTAATTAGCACTGGATCGTGGTTGAAATCGAAGCTTTACAGATGCAGGAAACGACCTGAATGCACGATCACATCGTGGAATCGCATCAGAATCGGATGGTCGGAAAACATCTCGGGATTCGGATAGGCTGGAGGCACATTGTACTAAAAACTTAGTCTCATAAATTAGGCCTGTTATTATACTGTATGTATGTAAAAAAACTTACCAGTTTACAACTGTGTGTAAGAACGATGTGATGATATCTGTCCTCTAAAACAGCAAAAAATCATTTGCGTAACCTTAGATGGGGCTATGCATATGGCGTCCTTACAAGCTGACTTTAGTTGGTAATCACTAACATAGTCTAAAGCCTTTTTTATTTGATGTTATTTGTCGTATTAGGCCTACTTGCTCAATGGTTACCGATTTGGCCGAACTGCCCAAAATGTGCACTGTAAAACAACAGCTAAGTATAAATGCGATTGGCAGCATTCGATAGTTCATCCCCATAATCCTCCTACAAACGCAAAAATCTTGCAGAAATTTCTTACACAAGGCGAGCCATAGCCAATTTTGTCTCAAATTTCGTTGCCATGGCAATGGGGGTCGGTCGGGAAAAAATGCAATTGTCAGCATTCGATGGCCCATTCCCGAAAACCCCCCCATTGGCGCAAAAATCTCGCAAAAAAATCTTTTACACAAGCCGAGTAATAGCCAATTTTCAAACTTTTGTCCCAAATTTCGTTGCCATGGCAACAGGGGTCAACCAGGGGTAAATATAAATGTCACCGTTAATTAGGCCGTCCCCGAAAACCATATACTAGAACCAAAAATTACGTCTTCATTTAGCACACAACCGAAGTTATAACAGTTTAAAGAATTTTTACATTTTCCCCATAGGCGCCATTGTAATTTTTTTGGAATTTTTCGAATAAATAAATAAAAAATAAAATTTTTAATTTTTTAACAATAAAAACACTTTCTTAAGCGGAGCCGCGTCATTTGACATATTAAGCGTATAGAAAATCGTACACTGGCTCTCGATTGGCGCTGAATTAAATGACCTTGAATAACCTTGAACGGCAAAATAGGGAGTTTTATGGATTTTTTTGCGATTTCGGGCTGCGACACAAGTCTATATCATTCACAGGGTGGCGCCACGCTACCATCGTTATGCGTTCCAGATGGAGGATTTAGTATTTGTATATTAACTTAGCGTGAACACAAAATTTTCAGCTAAACTATTGAACCGGAACTGCTATAGGCTTTCGCGCGTCTCGTGAGCATTAGCTCAAATTTCTTGTTAGCTTACAATAAGCCTTGCCTGGTATTGTAATATGCCTAAATGGCATATTACAATACCAGTACATGTATATCATTACTGCATTAAAATTATTCGGTATAATATCGTTTGTTTTTGTGTACAAACATCAAAAATATATCTGGAACTATGCAACATTTGATTTTCGCATAAAAAATAGTTTTGAAAAATTTAGAATATATATATTTTTGCGTATAAATTATAGTGATTTTACTGATTTTTCGAAAATTTATGTTTTACATGGTAGTGCAGCGACAGGCGACACAATTTTAGCGTTGTGAGATATTAAATCACTGCCTTATCACTAATTGTCCGAAGAATATACAAGTCAAAAAATTTTGAAATCGGTTAATTTTTTGGCGAAAATATAGACTGTGACAATGTGGGACGTTTTTGGGACACAGAGTCCTTGGTATATAGCCTACGACCTGTTCTGAAGTACGTTAGTCCAGTATATGACACTCAAGCTTGACAGTTGCTCAAAGTAAAGCACTTGAGTCACTACAGAAGCGAATCGTGCGAACTGTAGGCCTATTGTCCTATTTCCCTAGCTCTGCTATAACGAATCATTCACTGTTCATCGCTAAAGCCGATATGCTAGAAAGCCGCGGCCCCGAGAAATGCTCGCGCGCCAATTTTTTACGCGCAACATTCTTAAATGAATGATCTTACATTCACTACTTTGTGCCGGAGAACACCGTCGTAATTAAGTCATCAATCGACCAAGTTATGCGGCACGAACTAAAAAGTTTTAAACATCACTTATTGTCACTTCTGTCAGAACATTGTTTTCGTTGATTTTTGTTGATTCTGCTTATTTTTCATTGTCATAATCCAGTCTTTTCGCTGCAGCACGTTGCTAAACGTTGACTTGCTGTCGCTGGAGCGTGTATCAATACAGGTTATTATTATTATTAAAAATAATAATAACTTAGTTACTGTCTGCAGTGTTTCCCATCGCCGTGATTTGCGATCATAATGTTTTGCACCGTACGCTCCGACCCCAGAATCAATTATAGTAGACCGATAACGAGCATGTTGCACGCATATTATGCTTATCCTTCTTGCCTCGTGACAAGTAAATCGCATTTACTGGCACGGCATAGAAACGGTTGCGGCGTAAGAAAATAATGACCGCAGCATCGTCCATTTTGCTTACGGATCGTACAAGACAACTTTCAGTGTCGCGTGCAATATTGCAAGTCGCTCGTAAACTCAAAATCAATCACGTTGTTCGTTTTAACGGATCATAAGTTACAGTCCAGAAACTTACACGAGCTAGTTGCTGTCTTTGTTTATGTGCTAAATTCATCTTAGTTACGCCCACCTTACTGCGGTTCTTATTATATATACACGAGCGAACGACGTGATTCAGTTTCATTAAACGAGACGGTCGGTCAGTCGCCTTGGCCAAGCACCAATTTTTTTGCAATTTTGTAAAGCATTTGCTGGTCTTACAGAATGCACTTCTCGTATAGTGTATTAATGATGGTCAACTGCGTATTATGCAGTGTAGATCGTGTTGAAATCTATGTTAAATACGCAGTGCCTTTTACACGGCTACAAAGTCTTGATCGGCGTCCACTCGTCTTTGCCGGCTCGGTGATCAAAGTTCAAAATCCTCCTCCTAATGGATTCATTCAGTTTTGTGCATATAACGTCGTGATTTTTTCAAAGAACGCACCGCTATTAACGCTAAAGCCTTTAAACGGTAATGGCTTATACTGTAGTAATTGCACTCTGAACGACGCTATTTAGGGCAGCGGCGAAAGCCAGAAACTGGTCGGGTACCCCTCCCCACGGTAGAACAAGTTGTAACCACATTTTTATTGAAGGCACAGAAAAGGATGTTGTGAAATTTTATTTTGGTGGCAGCTATATTTTACAATGCGTTTTTCATGTCAAACCCTAGCGTCCGCTAAGGCAAAATGTCCAATGCATACGTGCTTGGTATAGCGGTCCTATAGAGTTATACCCCGATGACATATGTCATAACTCGTCAAAATAAAGCGCTTTTTCTATGTAAATACTAATTTAATTTTTACAGTCATATTTCATAGAAATTTGTCGAAATTAAGGCAAAATATTGTTGAATTTTTCATACCTTTACGATATTTTTCATTGCTGTAAATGCAAAATATAGTGCATGTCAAAGAACCGACTATTTTTATAAAGTTTCAAGCAAAAGTGTGCTTTTTGGGGTTAAAAAAATTAAAAAATTAAAATTTGCTATTTAATCTATTTATTCGTAAAATTCGAAAAAAAAACAATGGCGCCTAGGAGAAATTTTTTTTAAAAATATTTGAACTCTCATAACTCCGGTTATGTGCAAGATAGAATCATAATTTTTGGTTTTATAATATGGTTTTCGGGGACGAGCTATCTAATGGTGTCATTTATATTTATCCCTGGCCGACCTCTGTTGCCATGGCAACGAAATTTGGGACAAATTAACGAAATTTCAAATTTGAGAAATTTTGGCGATAATTCAGCTTCTATAACATAGGCCTAGGCCTATATGTCGCAGATTCTTTTACTAAATTGCGTGTTTGTTGCCTTCTAGGAGCTCTTGATGTTAAAATGTAACATTTAGGGGTCAAACTCCCCAAAAACATGATCTTTTGGGGGAGGGGGGCTAAAATAGGCATTTCAAGCCAAATTTGCGAAATTTTCGAATCGTGATATCTCGAAATGTACGAACTCGATCAACGCGAAATTTGAAGGGCAATTTCACATCGACAAGTGGATTTCGTAAGGGGTCCAGTGTTACAAAATTACAATCCAAGATGGCGGAAACCGCCATTATATTTTTTTTGCACAAAACATAATAACGCAGCCGGCAATTGACGTAGATTAATCAAATTTTGCACGATTGTAGCTCATCACTGCGGAAAATAGGCATGTGGCCAAAATTGAAAATGGTAGCAAATTCAAGATGGCGGCGGCCGCCATCTTGAATTTCATTTATCGCTCATAACTCGCTTGCTTTTGCACGCATTTGCACGAAATTTGGCAGGTGGACTAAGTTTGATGTCTTGCATACAGCTATGCCATAATATTGAACAAAAATGAAAAGGCAAGATGGCGACGGCCGCCATCTTGGATTTTCGCACAAACAGTAATAACTCAGCCGCCGATTGACGTACATTAATCAAATTTTGCACGATTGTAGCTCATCACTGCGGAAAATAAGGCGTGTGACCAAAATTGACAACGGCATTACATTCAAGATGGCGACGGCCGCCATTTTTAATTTTGTTGATCGTTTATAACTCGGCTGCATTGCATGAAATTTGACACGTAGACTAAGTTCAGCATTTTACATTTGCAGCCACGGATGTAAATCTGTTCGAAGAATGAAGTCAACTCGTGCAGATGATCGATAGTTTTTGGTTGCGACTCAGCGAAAAGTTCGAACGCTTCCTGCACGTCGTCTGGCGGAACGAAAGCAAGCGCGGAAGACAGCGGACCTGAGCTGCGAACTTCGTCGTTGGATTCGTACTCCGTCTTCAGTCCGATCTCGTTCACTTTGCGAATGACGCTCTGACAAAGATGGAAATAACAGCTCAACACGGTTGCGTCTGCTCTGAATACGCTTTGCTCAAAGCATTCATCTCAAAATCCACCCGAGAAATTACACGTATAAAACAAGAAATACATTAGGCCCTATATAAATGTACGAAACATTACGGTAAATGTAACAATAAAATTACAATTTTAATGTCTATACGTTTTATTTCGTTTTATAAACATAAACATATAAACGAAATTTAGCACCAAAAGTGCACGAAAATACGCCATTTGGACCCCAAAATACCAAAAAAATTTTCTGCGGAGGGGGCACTGCCCCATCCTCAGACCCCTCCCCCTATGGAAAGAGG
>Ga0209367_1008115_pt1 | contig 14380 bp, 8 predicted proteins | sample WorMetLIZISLAND2_FD_187412 | JGI IMG/M metagenome (GOLD analysis project Ga0209367, IMG submission 187412) | Marine gutless worms symbiont microbial communities from Max Planck institute for Marine Microbiology, Germany - Olavius geniculatus... ... | reverse complement strand
CTCAGTAACGGTGCGAGATAAGGCCTAGGTTACTATTAATCACTAATAAGTACACTGGCTCTCGATTGGCGCCGAATGCAATGACCTTGGATGACCTTGAACGCCAAAATAGGGGATTTTATGGATTTTTTTTTGCGATTTTCAACTGCGAGACACATTTAAAGAGCAAATTGCGCCGAAACCAGTCGAGATAGACATGGAGAAGCTGCATATGAAATTTTCAGCATTGAATGTAGGTTTCGAAGGTCCATGTCTCGATTTTCTAGGTTCAAGGAAACCTGCGCACGAGGGCATCAAATAGCGGTACCCACGTAAATGTCGTTATTTTACTGTTGTTGGCCAGTGTCTTATGTCAAAACGGTTGCAGATAGGCATGGGCATGCTGTCTATCACAATAAGCACTGGTGACGAGCTTTTCAGTCTTATCAACATCGATGACTTTGAAAGACCCCCGAAATAAGAATTTTTTTATTGATTTTTGCAATCTTCGGCTGCAGCACACACTCCAAGAATGAACTGTGACGAAATGGCTCGAGATAGACTGACAGTTTGCGAACAGGAACTGCTATAGGCTTTCGCATATCTTGTGAGCATTAGCTCAAATTTCTTGTTTGAACCATTACATCACCAGTATATCGTCACAGCATTAAAAATTATATTTACGATAATATCGTCCGCTTTTATTTACAAACATCAGAAATGTAAGCAAGACAAAACAATTTAACTTTTGTACAAAAATTTGCAAAAATAGCTTCAGAAAATAACTTTTTGCATATGTATTAATGATTTTGGAAAATTTGTTTCACATGGTATTGTAGCGACACAGTTAGTGTGGTGGGATATTTAACAACTATGTTTTTGCTAACTGCGCACAGTATGTGCCAGTGAAAGTGTGAAAATCTGTTAGTATTTGGTGAAGATATAGAAAATGACAAATGGGGACGTTTTTGGGGGATGCAGTGTATTCACGAATCTTGAGCAGATGCAATCATTCACATTACTGCTGAAACTATGCCACACCGCAAAGAGCATGGCATATCTTATTTTTTTATGTGACGTATGGCTTGAATATTGGAGTGTTTTCACAGTAGACAAAATGCTCTTAAGATCATTATCACTTGTCAGTAAATCTCTGATTGATGTGGTTATGTTAGAAGAAAACAATGTAGAAGAGAAACGCTGGTATCTACTAACACTGAATGTCAACAATGGACATCATTACTGCCACCATAAAATAGATTGATACCAAATTGAAAACAATCGCGGCTTTACAAGCATTGACCATGTATCAAACTCAAATCACACAAACAGATTTGCCAGTAGTGAGATATATGAAAATGGAAAATACGCCAACCACTAACATTCAGTAACCTTCTTGACTTGATAATTAGCAACTGTCCAGAACAAAGCCATGCTGGCTTCATATTATTAGTAGCGAGAAAGAAGTAACAAATTAAGATTCACAAACAAGATTCTACTAAACAGAATGCTGAAAAATACAGCATCTGTATTCACAGGCCTCCCACTTTACTGACATTCCTGAAATTTGAACTTTGTCCTTAAATATTCTGAAATAAGCATATTTGCTCCCATGCTCCCACACATGCTCCCAGCAATAGTGACCCTGCCTTTGCGCAACTAAGTTTTCACCATCTCCAGTCAAAAATATCAATTTCATAAGTTTTAACACAACATTTTCCCACACTTTTGCTGAATTTACGTGATCAAAAACTGTACTGAATTTCATGGGTTTTGGGGCTTGTAAAAAGGTACTGAGAGTGGAAGGCTGTTCACATAACTAACAACGACACGCATGGCGTCTACTACTGTTGGTGCAAAAGTTAAATTAGACAACTGCTACTCAACCCCAATAAGGATAAGGCCCAATATATTCAGCTCTGGGGTTCAGCATGCTGTGATGCTAGCATTTATTATATTATTCACGCAAATGCTGGCACAACAACGCACTTCTGTTAAAACAAAAAAAGCAGTCTGCAAGTGTTAAGCATGTACTGTGCTGTCTCTCCCTATGTATCACTACGCCACAGTTTGATCGTTTTGTCATTTTCTAATGCGGCCGAAGCGATGATGTTTTCCGTAGGATGGCAAGCACAGCAGAGGACAACGTCTGCAACACTCACAGCAACAAGGCACGATGGTGTAAACAACAAAAAAGCATTGATGATAATTAAAAATAAGAAGAAAAGTAATGCAAAAACTACCAAATGTAACAAACTACAAAAATATTCTTAAGCGAAGAATATCAGTGTAATTTACGTTAACAGAAACGGAAATGCGCAAAAACGGATTTTAACAGATTCCATTAACGAAAATGTCAGTAAAAACGAAACAACAACGAAAAAGTCCAAAACGATAATAGAACGGTAATGGAAATGCCAAAAATGGAAACTGAAATGAGCCGGTAACACATTAAAAGTTGGCAAGAGACGTTGACAGGCGACTGCAATAGTTGATCATCTGCTAGTGTAATTAACACCAGCCGTATCACTGCGTGACGTCCCACGGTCCGTTGTCAGTAGGCCTATAGTGTTAATGACTGCAGTGAGTGAGTGAGCACCCATCAGTCTGGAGATGGGTTCTAGGTGCACGCAGTGGCCGCCGCCAGTGCGTCACTGGAAGACGTCAAACAGATCTAATGACACTGACATAGCTGACTGGTCAGTGATAACAACTGCAGTCTGGCAGCGCAATATCGTGACAACTGTATCAGAAGGTGGCAAAGTTGTGTTTTCCAATTCTTTTCTCTGTCCGTCAATTATCCAGAAATACTGTTGTTCAGTCACTGGAGGCATCATCCAGGAAAGACAGACGTACAACTAATAGTAGGGCTGTACCGAATATTCTATTCATATTCTATTCGGTCCGAATAGTAAGCCGAATAGTGTATTCGTATTTGGCTGAATAGTAATGCTGAAAACAGGCCGAATACGAACAATAAGCAATGGGTCACCGATCGTTGTTCCTGCATTTAGCCTTAGACAGTTACTGTCTCAGCAGCATAACGCTGATGGAAACGTGAAGCTTTGTGGCATTTCCTTAACTATTTAGTTTCCTCACTCTTAAGAGTCCGATGTAAATCACTGTTACGTTTCATTAGCGTCACCAGTTATGCTAGTAGCATTTGCTTTACACAGACACAAATCACAAAGTGTCCAGTTTGGTAATTTTTCACTGAACTGCGATGAAACCAGAACATTGTGCAGTGTGTTTTAATTTGGGTCAACTATTCGTATTCTATTTGTATTCAGCCGAATAATATCATAAATTATTCTTATTCGGCCGAATAGTAAAATCTACTATTCGGTACAGCCCTAATTAATAGCAACCAACAGACGCCGATGCTGAAGCTCGTTACCAGCAGTAGCCTACTATAGTGGATGACTGCCAACACAACGCCATCTGAAGTTTTCACTGTTGTGTCACTGAGCTGCAACAGCGAACGCGATCTGTGGATGGAAACACGAACGCCTATATAGGAATATTTTTCATTTGATGCTAAAAGGTAGTGCTGTGGATGGCATGAGCAACAAGTTCTGTCATGGACAAGTTGGACAACTAGCGGAAAACAAACTGAGCTATTTCATTCATCTGCATAAGTTGCATTCAGAGCAATGGGCAGAATTGGTTGAAAGCACAAAGTATAACAGTCGTTCAAAGTTGCTTCAAACAAATGGTCATCATGCACAGATTGCTTCCACCCACAAAGCAGTCTTACAGGCCTATATGCTTTATTTTCTCATGCCTTATACTGCGTGTTTGTTTCTGATTCTAACTGCATCTGATCGAGTGAAAACGAAAACTGAAACGGAAATGTGTAAAACTGAAATGAAACGGAAACGAAAAAATCCTTTAAAACGGAAACAAAACTGGAACTTAAATTACACGGTAAAAACGAAATGGAAACTTAAATGAAAATAAAAGGTGAAACTTAAACCACACTGAGAATTATCACACCAAAACACGACAGCAGACACTCATTGTAGGAATATGAAAGAAAAGATGATGGGTGGAAAAATTCACCGAAACCTATCGTTCCTGAAAAAGACCTAATCTCATTCGTAATAAAATTTGGGCTACATGCTACCAAAGGGGCTTTGAATCACTGTCAGCAGTTAGGTAGAGTTCAAAGTAATCTTTGAGACTTACACTGGCAATAATTTTAGCTGCTGCCATAAATTTAGTTTTAGTTTGTTCTTACGAACAACATCTTTGCTTTTACTCAGCTGTAGTTCTGAAAATACTTCAGTCAAAAACCAACTAGTAGTGACAATTTTTCTTTCAGCTCAGTAAAATAGTAAAATATCAACGTGTATGGGCCAGGTGCCCCATCCAACATCTATTTTCAACGCATATTTGAACACAGAGCAGCCACCGAAGCAAACAACATAACCGACCGGAGTGGCCTTGCAGTTTCTGTACAATTTCTTTGGTTTGTAAATTCCAGATGTAGACGAGATGATCTTCTGAGCCAGATACGATCCACTGCAACAGCAAAGCACTTCAGTTCACATTCACAGTAACTTCAGGTGCTGTTAGCCATCCACAAACTCAACAAATGATATCATCTGAGCGATTGTAAACCACAATATTTCTAATAGAAGCCAGCAGCTTCCATTAGAACAGCAGCTAGATAGCACAGAGACCCAGCCTGTGCTGAAACTTTGCCATATTACCATACATGTATATTACCTGCGTATAAGTCAATGCATATATAAGCCCGCCTCCAACATTTTAAGTCAAAACTTGTCTAAAATGATTGACCCTTGTATAAGTTGACCACCTGACATAATGCCTTCCACAATTCACATATCATCTCATATCTACAGCATTTCAACTACATGCATTAGTCTCTGCCTACATTGTAGCACATAATCTGACAGATGTTTTATTACTGCGAGGCAGAGCGTGGGAATGAAGCCTAATTGTTGCGTAACCAACATTAGCCATCTGTCTGAGCATAGTGAATGGCATGGGGCAGCTGCATTTGATTATTTTTTACTCCTCGCGTGCTACGTTGCTAACGAGGTGAAGAGGAGTATATGAAATCAGTCTAATATTGAGGACCGACTGACCGACTGACCTCTGTTCCTGGAAAAGCCTTCCTGGAAGAACTTCAAACAGCCATATCTCCATAACGGTGAGCTAGACGCATGGTCACTATGGACCACCCATAGGAAGTCAACCCCCGGGAGTCGAATGGTCACGTGGCCGATGACGTCACGTGACCCCAAAAGGTCAACGTCATGACCCCATTATCTTTGAGGCACCATATCTCCGTAACAGTGCCAGATAGACGCATGCGAAATTTAGGTATAACAAGACAAATGGCAACTAGCATCATTGACCATTATTGAGAATTTTTTCCTATCAATTCCTAAAATTGGGCAATATTTTATGAACTTCTAGAAGACAATTTCCAATAACGACCTCGACGCCAGTCATTATTAGTATAATATTAAGCAGGTTTCAATTAGATGCCGGGTATCTAATACATGCCGAAAGGTACGAAAAAGCTTTAAAAGAATACAAAAGAAAATGATGCGTGCAAGGAGTACATTAGATTGGTCACAATCTAATAATATTTCTTGTTGTACTTTTTGGTCGTCCTATACACACATATCATAGATGTCTTGCGAGTATGTATGGACTTTTTCTACAAAGAGCGTGTGATTTCAAATACACAACACACGAGCACATTTACATTTTAATTTGTTCAAGCACTACATGCTATGTTGATTTGAAGAACTTTGTCATAGACAGCAGCATACCTAGTAACTGGGCACCAAACGGACACCTGGCCTCATATTAGAAGATTTACAGTATTTATTCGAACAAACAAATATAATTGTTGGAAGAGACAATGAATAAATACCTCCTCTCTTATGGGGCAAGGTATAACAAAACAAAAAACAGCAAACACTACAGCTAATAGTAAAAATAAGTATCTCCAACAAAATAAATGTCCGACTGAACAAAGCCAAACATATCTTACAAATCACAACTAGAGAAATATCTTCGTTGATTATCCTTAGAAATAAACTGTGCACAAAAGAATAGAAAATTAATTCTGCAGAATGGAATGCACACGCTCAAGCATAAAACTCACCTTCCCACCAGTTACAGAGAAGTTGGCAAAGATGCAGTACTTCTCGTTCTTGTGTCCTGTATACGTTTTCAGACACTGACGACACAAGCAACAAACAACGGGTCATCAGTCAAGTTTATTATTTTGCAATTTTAAAATAGGGCACCACAAGTGGACAACAGCTGATTACAACAAACCACCTGTAGTCCTACCAGTGACCAGGCTAATACAAAATATATGCTAATACAAAATATGTAACAGACAAAAACACTAATTAAAATCAAAATTAAAATCTACTGTCTTCTTCCATATTATAGATTAAGATATTTAGCTAAAACCTGCATAATGGCGTCAATTGTTCACTTTTGACTTGGGACAGATGAATAACTTGTCTTCTTCATGCAGATCAGTCTCTTGACCTTCGGGCACGGCTGTGATTCAATATGGAACCCCCTTTGCCCAGGCCATGCTTGTTGAATATTGCAATGTGGTAAATGACATCATATTGCCTAGAAGTCCACAACTGCAATGCTAAGACAACCAAACACTGCCTAATGATATGAGCAGTAAAGGCAGAGTCTGTTTATCAGTCAAGTATAATTACCCAAACCAGAGACGTGCAAAGTTATGACATCCAACATCAATGGCTCTGATCTGATCTAAAAGCGCAGCACGTTTCACTTCCTAAGCTGTTTTCATCTACGATTCCAACTCATTAACATATAATAAATTAAGCGTTAGGCTAACATTCTCTGATTCACACGTGACGTACGGCATCGGATAAGCGTGTTTCCTCACCTTTCCTTTGCTGTAGTCCCATAGCTTCAATGTGCTAAAAGCAAAAACAACAGACAGTTAACTTATCTTAAACAATGTTCTAAGAGCTGCATATTATGATCAAAAATCCATCTTATTTGAAACACCGTACGGGCATCTACCGATATTGCTGTTTCTTCTGTTCAGTTGGTGCCGACAATGGAAGCTATGCATGTGATGTATGTACAAGATATATTTCTTCAGTGCTTTCACACAATTAGTTTCGTGTCCTTGGAAACGTAACCTACCAAAAAGTAACTCCAGAAAAGTAGGCTAGTTAAAGAAAAAGCAAAAGTTCTCAGTATTAATAACACTAGTTCATGTGGTTTAGTAAAAAACACCATTGCATAAACAAGTTACAACTTATACTGCCGAAATAACATGAAAGATGAACAAACAGACAACTGAGCAATATGACGCCTCCTCCTAACAGTGACAGAAGTATCACAGGCTGAACGGTAGTTCAAGCCCTGTGTTAACGGCGACTTCTCTTTCCTATGGGAAAGCCAAAAATTCGACCCGCACACAATCAAAACCCCTGATCCGATTGAGATAAAATTTGGCAAGGTTGATTACGTCGGCGAGGGGACCCGTAATGCAAAATTTTATGCAAATTCCTCCAAGGGAGGCTTCTCGGCAAATGGGTGAAATATATGCAAAATTTTTTATTTATATATGCCTTTTTTCTTCAACGCACCTACAGGTTAGACCTCTTAAGGGATTTTTTACGCTTAATACGTCAAACGACGTGGTTCAGCACAAGGAAGTGCCTTTTTTGGGTTAGAAAATTAAAATTTAATATTTAATGTATTTATTCGCAAAAATAAAAAAAATTGCAATGGCGCCTATGGGGAAAATTAAACAGTTCTTTAAATGGTCATAACTTTGGCTGCGTATAAGATAGAGTCGTAATTCTTGGTTCTAGAATACGGTTTTCAGGGATGGCCAATCTAATGGTGTCATTGAATTTTACCCCAGACCCTCCCTGGTTGCCATGGCAACAAAATTTGGGACAAAATGAGCTATAACTCGACTTGTGTAAGAGTATTTTAGTAATAAAACTGCAAATAGAAATGTACAAAACATCAACATTAAAGAACTCGCATATCGAAAACAGCAAAAATCACAAAAGGTGATATATTCAGCAGCACATTGACACACAGTCAGTGTGATGCGAGCAATATCACCTTTCGTGATTTTGCTGTTTTCGATGTGTGAGTTCTTTAATGTTGCCGTTAACAAGTGTATAAACTGATGTTTTGTACATTTGTAAGAAAATAACAGTGTACTTCAGCACAAGGTTACATAGACATAGACTACCTTGAAAAACTATACTAAGTGCAACTCACTTATCTAGCGTTGCAGCAAGAATGTATTTGCCATTCGGAGAAAACTTCACAAATGAAACTGGAGGGTTGTCATCATCTGATCACAAAAAAAACAACGGCTGCCCAATTATAATCAAAGCAATGATCAAAAGACATACCTGTAATCAAAACTTAAATTATCAAATTATTATCAAATTATCAAGCTCAACCAAAATGTGCAAATAGCCATTTAATTGCTGCATGTGGAATTTTTGATTTTTAAGAAATGGCAACGAAAATCCAACTGATGTAATGTCAGTAAAACAGGCCAATCTGAGCCACGAAAGACTCAGACAAAATAAACCGGAGTAGGACAGAAAGTAAAATTAGTCCAGACGTGAGCTAATAACTCCAGCCCAGAGACAGCAAAATAACCAAGAAATATGAGGCAAGCAATATGCATACAAAAACTAAGACAATTCTTAACCCCAAGCAACAGAGATGAAACCACCACTTGATATTTTACAATCACAAAAATGACAAAAATTCACAGGCTGGATTATAGCATCTAACATATATAAGTCAAACATGTAAATAGCTTACCACTGGTAACAATAATTACAATATTTTTTCAAATATTAAAAGCTAAAGCTACTTAAATGAATCCTATCTGTTTTAATAGTCTTGAGACCAGGAAATAAATTAGAGGTTACTCCAGCACTACTAGGGCTTGTGTGTCTGTTTCTCACAGGCAACAAAATGTCAGTCCAATATGGCAGTGTTGTATTACAGCTCATGGTTGGTTTCTTCAGATACCCCCAGTAGCAGTGAAATGCTTACCGATCAGTGTTTTCAGACACTGTCCCGATGCTGTGTCCCAAATTCGACTACAACCGACAGTAACAATGTGTGATATGCGAGTAGCACAACCGTACAACAGTTTCATTCTTACTATGAAAAATACGTTCTGTGAAATGAGGTATCTGTCCCATTGCCACGCTATATAGCCTAGCAGCTGCTTTCAGCGTTTGATGCTCTTGTGAGCCTGCAGCTAATTTTGTATTTGAATAAAAACGGTTGGTTGCCATGACAACGGGTCTTCAGAGGAGAAATTTACATGACACCATTGCATAGCCCGGGCCCGAAATAGGAGGTAGGTGAAAACAGCGTGCAATTATCTTTTGCGAGAGGCAAGTTATAGTCAATTTTGTCCCAAAATTCGTTGCCATGACATCAGGGGTCGGCAGGGGAAAAATTTTAATGACACTGTCGAACAGCCTAGGCCCGAAAATAGGGGGTAGGTGCAAACAGCACGCAATTATATTTCACAAGAACGGAGTTGTAGTCAATTTTTGTCCCATGGCAACAGGGATTGGCACGGGAGAAACTGGATAGCCCAGACCCAAACACAGAGAAGTAGGTGCAAACAGCATGCAATGATCTTTTACGGAAACCGAGTTATACCGCTTTAAAGACGCCACAGGCCATAATGCAATTTTTTTTAAAACTGGAATATCGATCATACTTTTCGGGCCCCGAATCACTGTGCAAAATTTCATCAAAATCGAATCAAAATTGCGGCTGTAAGAGTGTTTACAGATGGACAGACAGAATGACAGAAGTGATTTTACAATCTGTCTCATGCTATGCTATAGCAATGGGACAGATAAAAATTGCTAACAATTAAAAATTTAACAGTTAATTGTTTGAAAAATAACAACTACTTGATAGTTATTTTCAATTAAAACTAACAGCGATTACACTGCAAAAAAATACATGTTCGTTTTTATCAACTTCACAAGTTATTCAGCTAACGTATGATTATTAATCGTTAACTTCCATAGTTCTGGCTTTTGCAGCTGCAGCATCCTAACAGCACCTGATATGCAAGTGCCAAGCAACACTGCTATACTTGAAGCATAAGTCTCTGTTAGATTTCTACAACACTCACCAAAGTCCATCGTAACTGCTGGATACGATGAGTGAACCATCACGGTTAAAATTAACCTGAAAACAAGCAGAAATCACAGATATTACATCAGCAAATTTCAACTATGCACCGAAGAGAAACCATCACTTTATATAGTACACTGTGAGACATAAAAAACACACCAATTTTTTTCATCAAACTTGAAGAAAAGTGATCCAATTGTAATAAGTTTTGGTAAGAATTTTCTTAATACAACTGACCATTAAATGATTGTTCAGTTTACCACCTCGCCCACTGTCTGTTCCTGCACTACCTGGGGAAAGACAACGAACAAAATATTGCATTTTTAACCACTTTAGTACCACTTTAGCTTAATCAAAGCAACACACAAAACACACATTTTGTCCATATTTTCATCATTTTAGCTGATAGTTTATCTAATTGTCCATTTTTAACTGCCTACAAAAATGTTTGAAATGTTGGCCCATGAACATGAGCTCGGCTCGGAGACACTTTCTCCATTTGTTGATAGCAGCGTTGATAACGTTCTGTTCCAGACCAATCCAAACTTCACTAATCACTTCTTGAATTCATCAATATTCTTAAATGTTAGGCCTATTTAATAGATGTGCTGCTGCACAACAGTCAAACCTTGTAATTGATTGGCTGTTGGTGGCCACACATCCAGAAAGATAAAATTGTATAAAGTTTTTTTCGTTGATTTTAATGCACATTTGTTTTCTGTTCTGTTTTTCCCAGATAGTGCAGAAGCAGATGTTGGGTGAGGTGGGAAACTGAATGGCCATTTGATGGCCAGTTGTGTCATGAATATGTATACCAAAAATTATTAAAATTGGATAACCCTTCTTTAAGTTATGGTAAAAAAATCTTTGTGTGTTTTTATGCCTCACAGTGTATATATTAGTCCACTGCAGGCAGATGTAACCATTTATAACCAAATGTGTAACATCAAGAAGTTAACATAATATCAAGGTACGGTAGAATAAAGCTGAATTTCAGTGTGAATTTCAAAAAAAGTGGTGTAATTTCAGCAAAACTTAACTGCTAAAAACATAAATGATGGGTTTTATTTAATTCCTCTGATGATGTCATGCATGCATTTACCTGCCATGATGTCAAAAAATCATTAATAAAACAACAAATTATACGAATGTATAGAACCACAGCTTATACAAAGTCAATGGCAACATAATTAACAGCAAACTGCAAAAAGGTTACACATCACATGCCAGCTCACTGGCAACTAGCTCATGTCACATTTCTATTATTACCTCCGCCAAGGAGGTTATGTTTTTGCCAGACTTTGTTTGTTTGTTTGTCTGTCTGTCTGTGTGTCAGCAAGATAACTCAAAAAGTTATGGATGGATCTTTCTGGAACTTTCTGGGAATGTCGGGAATGGCAAAAACTACCAGTGATTCAATTTTGGGGGTGATCTGAAAGGAATCCTGGATCACTTTGAAGTTTTTGTTAACACTGCTTTTTTAATGGAAACCGCTGCCAAACCGAATATGGTGCTGCCACCTGGCGAACAACACGGCCTTGGCGGAGGTCTGCGGGCTCTGACTGCTTTCTAGTTTTAGCTGTTTTCAATGTGCTGAATGTCGCTTGTCGCCTAACCGCTAAAGACATTTCTACAACAGTGCAACATACCGCAGTGACGGGGTCGGAGTGAGCTGGAAGCGTCTTGAGGCATTTTCCGTTCTTCACGTCCCATATACGCACACTCTCGTCAAACTGAACAGATATGCACCACAAAACAACAGCTTCGTCAGTACAGCATAAAGTCAAAGATAGGGACACTTAGCAGCTAGTCATACATACAGAAGTTAACCATCACGAGAAAAAGAAAGATACATAAACCAAGCAGGCTTGAATACTGATACTAAGCAAAGCCAAAGAAGAATAGAACTGAGCCAGTGCCTGTAAATAACATACTGCAGCAATCCAAAATCTTTAATTCTAACTTTTCTTTGTTTATTACGTTTATACCACATAGGAGCTGTGACATGTTTTATCTAGTCTACCATTAAAATACCTTACGACTATTTTTATCCTAAAGAAAGCAGGTCTAAACTGGTTCATGTTTCAAAGCAATGGGTTGGTTATATAAAAAAAAAGAAAAAGAGTAATAGCAGTACTCAGCTTCCGAGCAGCTAAGTACTGTAAGTAATGATGAAAACTTGTAAACTGCGCAAAACTTACAGAGCCGGAGACGATTAAGTTCGACTGCGGATTGAAATTACAGCAGAAAACGTAATTGCTGTGTCCCTTCAATGTCTTCAGACATTTGCCCTAAAACACAAAACAGCAAATGATGCTTAAACAAAAAGCAATTCAAAAATGGTAGACATCACAGAGCAATGAGCCAACAAAGTTGATTATTTGAATCCAACATTATTTACTACGAGTTCAAACAAATGCTATTTTGTTACAAACACTGCACCAGTACTATACAAAGATCTCCATCTGCTCTATATCTATGCCTTAAAACTTCATTTACATCAGAAGACCATTCTGTATTTTGATTACATTGTCTGGGCATCAGATAAGATATTACACACTAATCAAATCTTTTTTCAATAATTAAGCATAACTCAGAGAAACCGAGGAAAAATTGTCCAGCCAAATATAAACCAAATACAGCAAAATCATATTGAGTTAGTCGACAATAAGTATGTGAACGCAAATAAAAAAGAATGAGCAAGCATACACTGGCAACGTCCCATATCTTCAACGTCTTATCATCGGATGCAGTAACCAGTAGCTTGCTATCACTGGACCACGCCACATCAGATATGCCCTAAACATAATGCCAAAATCACACAAGTGTTGTAGAAAACGACACCGTTCACAATTTCATATGTTGGCAAAAAATAATCATTAACCAATGTATTAGTTCTTACTTTCAGCACCTGAGTGATCAAGGAACTAAACTCTATGATCTGCATTATTTCACACTATAATAAGTCCTTGACGAAATTATGTAAAGCACTCAGTACCACTCAGCCTGAACGTTCGACTGTGCCAAAAATATTCCACCTAATTGATGTACCCTTTCTCAGTTTTGAAAACAATAAATGGAAAGTACAGCATTTTAAAAAGTACTGGTAGAATAGAAGCTTCTAAAGTAATTTTCATCGAACATAAACATATGCAAAGAAATGCAATTCAGACACTGAGTTCACGAAACATCAAAAACTGAACATCTCACTCACCAATTTGTGACCACTTATCGTCTTTTCAAACTTGCCGTCATAAGCGCCCCATATTTTTATCAACTTGTCAGCAGCTGCAAGTTACAACAAATCAACAATTAAAATTTTAGTAATTGTAAACATTTTTAACTGTAGACAGCATGATTAAAATTTTGTTGATTTCTATAGCTCTACTAATACTCACAACAATAATGTAGCTTATAATATAGCATGTCAAAGGTGACTTCAGAAGTGCTGGTGGATAAAACACAGTCATGCACATAAATTACTGGGCCTATGTGTTTGATGGAAATGATGTGTCTATAACCTGGATTTATTTAGACACATTCAGTTAGCAGACTATCAAATGTATAAAAATTAAATACACACATTCGTTACTACTGACATCTAAACTAAAACTGACACTGCTTGCAACAGCAGGTTTTAGACTGGTTGTGACTTTGGTGATTTTTTGCCGATAATCAAAATGATACTCACCTACACGTAACATAGCTGTTTAACAGCTTTGCCTGTATTATCCAATAAAACTATATTACTTTCAAAGTAAGATATTTTATTTAACAGCAAAAAAATTACTTACAAGAACTGGCAAGCCACTCTCCATTTGGACTGAACTTAACAGACGACACAGCCTTTGTGTGACCAGCAAGAGTGTATTTCAGTGTGTAGTTAGACTTCTAGACATAACAAATTTGCTATGTTATTATATTTAACAGTCCGTGCTGACATCTAGAAAACTTCAGTTATTACCGTTTGGGGTCCGAACAGACCCCAAGTTCTACGCTTAATAATGACCCTATTTCTGTACGTGGTGCAAAACGAATTATATAGTTAGAAACTGCAGTCTATTTTGCATTAAATAATGGTATGCATAAGTAGGTATGTGCACGGTAACACTGATAAATTTGTCATTTATCAAAGTGGTGTTTCTCCATATTTCGCTGTGCAACAGCGGGCATGCAAGGCCAGCAGTCAGTGTGTGGG
>Ga0209367_1008114_pt1 | contig 14380 bp, 10 predicted proteins | sample WorMetLIZISLAND2_FD_187412 | JGI IMG/M metagenome (GOLD analysis project Ga0209367, IMG submission 187412) | Marine gutless worms symbiont microbial communities from Max Planck institute for Marine Microbiology, Germany - Olavius geniculatus... ... | reverse complement strand
TAATCACGCCATTAAAATTTGGTGACGATCGGTTCAGGGGTTTTTGGTTGGCTGAGGGTCAAAGTTTGCATTTTCCCATATACTTTGAAGGTCGTCCTTACAACACTCACACTACCGTGTGAGGTGTGATTATTGTTATTAATCGAGCATTTATATAGCGCAATATCATAGCAGACTAGGCCTAAAAGTAATCTCTAATGCGCTCGGTGTGCTGTGTCCGTATTTAACGAACGCCAAAAAGTTCATTAATATGCAGGAAGACTGTTCGGTGCAGACGGGCCAAGCGGAAGAGAATGCACTCTTCTGCCACCAGTATTATAGCGTCACCGACGAACCGGCCGTCATTACAGGCAGGTTAAAAATAACCTTCCTCGGCCTCACTGGATGGCATGACGTCATATCGCTCCGACAGCTCGGCACTGGGTAATCAGCACTGAACGTCAATAGCCTCGACCGGTGTAGTGGAAAATTCGTCGCACCGCAAAATTATTCCCACACTCAGCAGTACGGGTTAGGGTTAAGATTAAGGATAGCGTTAAATTTAGGGTTAGGGTTAGCGTTATATTATGTTAGTTACATTATGACAATATGGAGGTGGGAAAAATTTTCCAGGTCGACAGATTTCCCACGACACCGGCTAAAATATGGCTGGCAGGTCAAAGTCCAATCTGGCCACCCGCATCGGTACATCTTCAAGGTGTTTTAATTCACCGCAGAACACGTCTAATCAAAGTCGAAAAGTACACTAGAGCAATCATATGCAGTCTCTGAACTGTTACACACATGATCGTCGCAACATTACTAACTTTTTATAAACTGAACCGCGACAAAATAGTAAATTTAAACAGACAACAGCGCACGAGTGCCTCACGCACGAAGCGCACACACCAGAAGATTGTGTATAGTCTGTGACGTCACCAGAAGTAACGACTGCTGTGGAAGCGAAGAGCGCTATAACCACAGCAAAAAGAATTCTAGTCAATTACTTTATTAATCAACGATTTTTTTAAAAATGCGTTTAAATTACTATTTTGCAAAAAAACTACCTAGCGGAGATATGCACTGTCATGAGCGTCTTCTAGTCACGCCTTCTTGTCACGATAAACTTCTAGTCACTCACTTATTTAGTTAAATGCAATTCAAGACTTACATGTAAAGTTTTATTACGCGCCAGCACGTAGTGCTAAGCCATCGTCTATAAACTTCCGTCTGTCTGTCTGTCTGTCCATCCGTCCGTCACACTGCGGTATTGTGTCAAAACGACGCAACCTAGGATCACGAGACCTTCACTGTGAGCTGCCACAAGAATCTAGTTTATCGTGACAAAATTTCGTGCCCATGGGTAAGGGGGTTTCCCTCGAATGAGGGCGTCAAAGAGGGGTACCCCCTCTAAAAGACGTTATTTTGCCGCTATTGGCGTTTATAGGGTGAAAACGGTTGCAGGTAAGTACAGACTTGCTGCATATCATAACAAGCACTGGTGACGGGCTTTTTAGATTTGTCAACATCGATGACCTTGAACGACCTTAAACCCCAAAAAGAGGGGTTTTGTTGAATTTTTCGCAATTTTTGGTTGCAGCGCACATTTCAACAGTGAATTCTGACGAAATGGCTGAAGATAGACCAAGACAGCCTGCACAAGTAATTTTCAGCATTGAACGTAGATTTTCGCTGTCCAAGTCCCGACCACTTAGGTTCAAGAAGGCCTGCGCAGGTTTGCGTCAAAGACGGCTACCTCCCTCCCCCTAAAAGTGGTTATTTTACCACTATTGTCTGGTGTAGCGCGAAAACGGTTGCAGATAGGCACAGAAGGCACAGACATGCTGCTTATCATAACAAGCAATAGTGACAAACTTTTTAGTAATGTCATTGATGACCTTGAATGACTTTGAACCCCCAAAATAGGTGGTTTTAGTGTTTTTTTTGCAATTTGTGGCTGCAGCACATGCAGATTTCAGTAGTGAACTGCGACGAAATGGATGGAGGTAGACGAAGACAACCTGCTAACAGGAACTGCTAGGCTGTCGCGCGTCTCATAAGCTTTGCTCAAATTGCCTGTTTATAGTTAAAGCAAAATTCTGCAACGTGATTGATTGCCAAACCATGGACTTCCGTTTCCTTGCATTACTTACTTTTTTTCTTTTGTCGGGGCACAGGCAGATGTCATCCGTATCCGTCTCTGCGCTGTTGTCTTCCGCTCCAACGCTCCACGTCTGTCAAACAGAATTATACACAATTGACAAGAATTTATCAAATAATTTTACCTACGTTTTTTTATTTGTTTTACATATATACATACACTGATGTATGCGTTTGTAATGCAGAAATGCAAGATATTTACTTGCTTACTAACTGACTTACCTACTTATTTACATCTAAGTTTACATCCAAACAGTTTTTTTCAGTTACAGCAAGATTTTGCAACGGAGGTGTTTAAGCTGTTTACTCTCGTTTCCTTGAAATCCTCACTTTTCCCCTTTATCTAAAAGCCCCCCTCCCCTTACTCCGAGTTCGTTCTTTCTTTGCTTGTTATCTATATTATCTGTCGCTTCGGGAAGCGTAGTACGTAAGTTTCCCTAGTGGGTTGGAGCAAAGTAGCGCTAGACTAGCACACACGATAGTGGTGCGTTTTAAAGTCAATACGTTTACGGTAAAAAACACCTCAGTTTCATCATCATCATCACAAGTTTTATTTCAGGCACTTGGCCCATATACACATTAAACACACGGACAAAAAAAAACAAAAAAAAAACAGAAACATTAACGTAATTTAACGTTTTCGTATATTTTTTTCTTTAAAAAATTATTGTCAGTGGGGATTTGAACCCTCTGATCCCCCTCTGAGTATGCGCTGCAAGAACAAAACGCATGCACTTTGAATACGGTAACAGATGTTTGAAGCAGTGTTACAAATAATATTGTACTTTGACGAATAAAGTAAACAGCTGACCGTAAGAATCGCCGAAGCCAGATCGGAAGGTTCGCGCGTTTTCAGCAGACCAAGACCAACAGCAAGCGAATGTTTCGCGACCACCCAAGCTCGGCTCACGCATGCTACAAACGCCAATACACTTCCGACAATCAGCAGTTTTAATACTTAGACATCTTACAGTTTTAATGAATGATTTTCGTTGTATTGCAAAAAATGCGAACGGAGACAAATTATTATCAATGTCCGCGGTAGCGACGACGACAGTGCTGTTTCAGAGTTGTCGTTGTGTTATTGTTTCAATGTTTTTTTTCCGTTACCACGATAACTATAGGCTAAACTGATTTGTGTCAGTCACTACACCGTGTCTCAAAACACTGGACACCTGATACATTTTCAAATAACTCCAACAATCCTGGTTCAATATTACCTTATTTTGGTACAACAAATGGTTACATAGTTAGCACTTAATAGCACGTGTTACTTTGCACCGACTATTTTTGTAAAAAAAATTTGTCAATATTGAAACGAGATTGTTGGAGTTATTTGAAAATGTAGTAGGTGTCCGGTTTTCTGGGGGAGGGGTACACTGTATTTCAACTCATGAGTCTATTCAAAGATAGCCGCGCTGAATATTCACCGATGATGTCGGAAGCGAGCGGACCGAGTGAGTGAACATGGAGAGAACTCTGAAGCTCAAGTAAATGCGGAGCGCCGGACGAAGTACACGCGATCATCTGGAAGTGCGGCAGACTGTACGCTTGTTGAATGAGTTGAATGCTGAGCACATCGGCGCTGATCTGTTGGTAGACCAGCTCATCACCAGACAGTGTTGACGACGACGTCGACTTCAACGTCGGCGTCTGAACGACACTTTCACTCGAGTTCATGTCTAACAGACGAATCTACAGCAGTGCATGGAGAAACCAATGGCTGAATTTGCTGTTTATTTACCAATGCCAATAAAAATACGTAAACCAGTAGGGAGCCTAATAATCTGATACTGTGCTCATTGTCACACGTTTTGTCGCTGGAATATGGAATATCATCTACTGTACATTACAATCCATTAAAGATATAAAAAAAGTCTCTACCTCGAACTCGTTTGCTGTGGACATTTAGTTTTTGTGCTGTTTGGTATGAGTTCATGCGCACTTTGTACGCGCTACCTTTTGGCGTAATAAATAGTTGACTGACTGAATAAATAGTCAAAAAGTTGAATGCTGATTACTAAAACATTTGCAAACTAATTTAAATAGCCAGTTACATACTTCAGAACAAATTTAATAGTATTCAATATTATTGACTATTTACATAGTGACGACACTGCATACCTGTCCGTCTGAGCCGGACGTACAGAGAAGGTCCGGCTGTAACAGGGCCAGTGTGTGCACGTCGCCCTGGTGGCACGGCGCTGAACAGACGAGCATGCCCGTAGCGACCATGTACTTCTCCACGACTCCACTGAAACTGTAGCCGACGTAAAACGAACTTTCGTCCGACGACAAACGCAGTGCTGAGCCCATCATTGGCTCCTGACGGAAACATTAACACACCAGTTAGTCAATCGGTCAATTAACTGGCGCGCGCTGGGCGCTAAGCTTGTCCTTAAAGTTAACCAGATTTCTAGGCGCAACAGAGTTCTGCCTGTGGTTCTGTCCGGGTCGGAAGATCGACGCTAGCTTGCAGTAAAAGTGCTAACTGCGAAGTGCGAAAACGCCTGCTGCTGTTGCTGATGTGTTGCTTGCAGCGCGACTGAGTGACCGTCCGCCCAAACTTCTGCTAGCATAAAAGCTGCAGATGTGATTGTGCTGCAAATTACCAGTGCAGTGCACTACTCTGTCTGCTTTGTCGTCTACGTCTGTCTACCCGGTATCTATCTATCTGTAGCCTGCAGTCTTGTTCCAATGGCCGTCTACAGAAAACACAGGCTTTATACATTCTGATCTTGCAGCCTAATCGAGTTACTTATATGCTGTGTCGGCAGCATGCGACGTCCTGTTACTGCTAGTGCTGTACGTTTTAAACAAGTTTTTTTGTTTGGTACAACACCTGTTTGCTCTTTGCTCTCTCTTTTTCTGTTGCTCTTCTGGGACTGGCGGGTGTGTCGCGCTTCCTTCTGTTGCTCCTCCGAGACTGGCTGGTGTGACTCTGGCTGCTTCCCTCATCTCTCTGCTTCCCGGACCCGTGTGTGGAGTCCAACTGGCCGTGTCGCCGCCCCAGCTACTGGTACTGTATTGCATCTCCACGGGCGTCGTCGGAGTTTCTGAGTTTTGCTGTGACGTGCTGGTGTTGCCGAATAAACACCGAATTGCTTCTGCTTCCGCCGGGTACTTTTTGTATTTTCCTGCCCTTTAGTTTCACTTTTCCAAGATCATTAGTTGTTATTTTCTTCCCCTAAATTTTGGGTTGGTTTTTCAGGATTTTCTTTTAGCCAAATTTTAGGGCACTTTCTTTTCGACAGCGAGCGAGAGTCTACTGCAGGCCCGGCCTGGAAATTAACTACGTAAATTTAAGTCCTATTCCCACCACATCATAAAACCTAGGAAGCAGCGGGCGGCTCGAGTCCACTCGCAGTTCGATGCCCTCAGGCCCCCACAGGTAACCAGGGAGAGGCCCAGGGTGAGGTTTCTTCGCCTCATAGTGCTTTGTAACCGGGCCAGCCAGCTCTTCATTTATATAGCGCCATGTGTCGGACCGCTAGTAGTGTGCACATCTGCCGCCAGCTATACAAGAACAGTCTACGTTCTACATGATTCTGGCGTTTACCGCGAAATGCTCGTTTTATATGCAAGTATCGGTACTGTGAAGACTGTAAAGAAAACTAAAGTTATAACTAAAATAAAGCAAAAACAAAAAAAAATTTTTGGACAGCAGCCTGGCATTTTCTGGCCCATCTGGCTTCTTTATGACGTCCTATTTAAAAGTTTACTTGATGCCGCACGACATTCTTTGGCCTACGTGTAAAGGTTCCAAATTTTGAAAGCTGTACCACATATCAGGTATAACAACAGCAAAACTGCGTACAGGTGTAGAACCTAACGCTGAATTCACGGCAAGTTTTTGTACATTAATGTCAGAAACCTCATGAGAGGGCCCCAACAGTGTCATAAGTTGAAAAAGTAAGATGAATAGAAAGATGAAATTTCCTGACAAAATTTAGACGTTTCTGACAGAATTTTGACAGGCAGTTGCAAATTTTCGACAGAAGAGATTACGAGTGCTCGATTTTGCCCCGAAATTCCAAACTAAAAAAAGCCGTGAGAGCAAAACGTGTATTTTAGGAAAAAAATTATCACGAAAAAAAATGTTGCGATAGTCTAAAGTTTAGAAAATAGAGGCAGTTAGCTACTGCTCCTCTGCCCCTACTGGCTCGACGCCACAGAAGGGTTCCAACACTTTTACCGAACAAGTTTAAATCTGATGTCAAATTACGTAGTCACCCCTGCTACTCCGAAGACAGTCCTATAATAAAGTACCGGCCATGACCTGTAGACGAATGTTGAGATGCCAGTCCGGGGGCGGGTCGTCGCCAGACACGTCTTTGATTTTGATGACGGCTGACTCAGCGTCGTTATACAGCGCTACCAGCACACCGTCTCCGCTGACGGCAAAGTCGACGAGTTGGTCGCGCTGAGTTGTCGGTGTGATGGTGGACTGTGTCGGCGTGGTAGACTGAGAAACGACGTTGCACACCAGACAGCCCTCACGACACAGGCATCTGCGTCGACCGCCACACGCGCGGCATCAATGTACCATGTTGGGAGTAGTGACATATCATACCGCCATACACGTAGTAGGAGCGTAACCCGGTGACGGCGACGTCCCATGAGATGGGCCTATGACAGGAAGAACCATCAGTTGTCTACGATACTATTTTAAGCATATTTAGCATTGATAACGTCATATGCTTTCCAACTCTGCACTGCGTTATAATCGACGGTACGTTGAGACAATCGTGTTTTACATCGAACGCCAGCAGTGCTGGCCCAACGGCGAAATGTGAGAAACGTTTAACAATCTCGGCATTTCACTAGTAATCCCCAGATGCAAATCCTCAGCAAATCCTAGAATAACCGATACCCGCCACAATATGACCGGAATTTCCTAAAACGGCGCCCGCGCAGCTGCGACATAAAATGACATAAAATAAAACAAGCTAAAACTAAGGGCTGCACAACAACTTATTTTGTTTTGCTGCACGACGTTCGAACCCTTGCGATAAAAACCAATTCTTCTGCAAATTTGCAGCGTCACGTTGCAAGTGTATGAGCGGCATATGCATACTTGAAGTCGGGCAGCTGCAGGGCGACGATGTCGTCCATGTCCGATGACGGCGGCGGGCAGCAGGCGATGAACAGCCTGGACGTGGGTTTGAAGAACGCCGAGCGAATGCCGGACTGTCGAGTGGACGAAAACACCGACGATGACGTCGCGTACGTCGACAGAGGCACAGCGGCGATGTTGTAGACCCAGAGACGGCATATCAGCTCAGCGTCAACTAGACCAACACCAGCACCACCACCACCGGGACTGACCGTCTCATCCCCATCATCTATTGCAATCAAACCGAAACGGTGTATTAGGGCAATGCGCCCCTTTTGAAAATAAAAAAAAACGTTTTAACCGTATCCGTTATTTGCAGTTTGAACCACTAAGTCTTCAAAAATACGCGTACGCTAAAATAGAATAATTAACAGAATAAGATAAAATATGCCTGTATTATTCAAACATAGAATACGCATAACGTATTACCTACAGGGTGGGCCAAAAAAACTGGCACAGTTTTTATATGCTAATAACTTTATCAAATAGAAACCAATTTTCAAAATTTTTTTACTGTCCAAATCAGAAGAAAATTTGTAGCAACATTGTCACTAAAGATCTCATCACACCTCATATGTCGCTACATTACCTTGTGAAATATCAGACATCGCACTTAAGTCGGCGACGACACTGACCAATTGCGTGATCAACGTTGATCGATTTACTCGGACTTAAATCCAGTCGATTATGCTGTTTGGGGGGTCCTTCAACAAATGGTCTATCAACGTCGACAATTCACGACAATCAACCAACTGAAGCAGGCGATATTCACTGAGTGGGGCAAACTTGCAGCATTTGGATGATCGCGCCATCGTTCAGGGCGTCGCCGGCTTGAGTGCATCATCCACATTGAACAACTTTGATGAGAAAACTGCGAGATGTGACAGTTGCTTTAGACAATAACTGAGACAATAAACAGATTGTTTTTTGTTGTTCATTTTTAGAATGTCGTTACAGATATCGCCTTCTTTTTAATTGTTACTTTTTTAAGACACTGATATTTCACCAGGTAGTGTAGCTACACGCTAAAGGTGTGGTGGACCTATAGTAATAGTGCTGCCACAGTTTTTCCTGATTCCAAAAGTCAAAGAATTTTAAAAATCGGTTAATATTTGACAAAGTTATCGACATATAAAAACATTGTGCCAGTTTTTTGGCCCACCCGGTACAGTAAATTGTTATGTGCACAAAAAATAAAATACGTTAAAACAGGTATGTACTTCTCTCAAAAAAATAGAATACGTACGATGCAAAATTGTGTTAAAACGCTTTCGAAAATGTACATATGAATTGCATTCCATTATCATTTGACACCATTTGACATTTCCAAATATAGCCCTGAGAAAACCACTAGCAGCGACTGCGTGTTTTTTAGTCAAATTCTAAAAGTTGAATGGATAAAGGTGTATATAGCTCTTAACTCATAGCTACGGAGCGTCACCTGCCATACTTGCCACGTAAGACAGATAAACGTGCCCCGCTTTAAACCCAGCCAAAGACGGATTTAAGGCTGAGTTTACGTGCCATATTTTACAGCGAATTTGTCGGATATCGAACTGTGTCGAGTTAAATGTGTCTTAATGAAGTTCTCGTTTTCTGTTCCAATGATTAGCAGCAATACGGTGATGGAATGCGTTTAACAATGAGAATAGAGATCATCTGACCGGCTTTGGCGGCAGCAACCTGTCTGGGATCGACGTGAACCGTGACCAGCAGCCAGTTGGTATCTGCCAGGAACTCTGCCGCGGGGGGTGAAACTCCGCGTAGTGGAGACCCGACGCTTCCAACGAGCTGTGCTGAGACGACGTCGACAACCAGAAACTCACACTCGATAACTGATGGGAAGAATTCATCGGTGAAAAGCAACTGCGCCGCTACACTGTGACTGACACGAACTACCAGTAATGACTCGTCACCGCTCAGCGCTAGCGCCGCCACCTCTACCTTCTCTTGTCCCACTGTAAACGCGTACACAGCGAAAGAAATGAAATAAAATAAAAGCTGCGCGTTCCGGCTTTCATTTTATTTCATTTCTGTCGCTTTGTGTGCACCTTAAGACACCGCAGTATATACCCCGCCCTGAGTATAGCCGTGGTTACTATAGGCTAGGCTGTTTTATATAACGTAAAACGTCTAAGTCTTTCTCGAGCCGCAAGACTTATGGGCGGCGTTAATCTCTGTTTCCGTAGCCCTCAGCCAGACACCAGTTTACACTGCAATACTATTGCATCGCGCGATGTTCCTGTTTACGTCTCAGCTTTCGCTAGTACTCATTACGACTAACCATGGAGGGATGACCAGGCTGAGTTATATAGGCTAAACCCGGGGTTTACGTTGCCATGCGCCACGTGCGTGCCAATTGTGGGTTTTCTATGGTTTTTTTTGCTTTCGACAGACGGACAGACAAAGCAAAACGCGTGATGTGACATATGGAATGACTCACAACGTACGATACGTTATAAAGTCTTACGCTTGTCGAATGTGACAAGGTACTTGAAAAAGTAGTGATTTTCTGAATTATTACTTTTTGCCGCTCGAACCTGTTTTAATTAAAAGCGGAAAAAATTAAAAAAAACAGTACAGAGACATCAGTAGACTGTGCTTTAAATTAGGCCTTATTACGTGACCATTTGATCGTGCTTATTCGAAAATCGAGTAACAGACAACTCCGTTTAAGGGCCGCTTTACAAATTTACAAATTGACGGACTGATTGGTTAGCGTACCTTCATCAATCAAACCAGACAGAGCATCTGACAGGTCAATAATGGCGGTAATCTCGCTGTCGTTAACAAGCCATTTAATGAGTTGCGTGCTGTCCGATATGAAGAAGACGAAAGACGCGTCGGCGCTAACGACGAACGAATGCACGTCGGCCTGTGACAATAGACAACAACAGGCCCGTCTTTAGAGGGGTGACACCTTGGCACTGTGCCAAGAGCCCCGCGCCCCAAAGAGGCCCCGCGCCAGGGCGATAATCGCCGCAACAAACGATGGATCGAACAATCAATCTAATTAATTCTCATCGCCTTAGGAAATAAAATTGTTGTCAAAACTTGAACTTAGTCAAAACATTTAGAAAAAAAGTCGGAGGAAAGAAAAAGTTAAAATCTAGCGTCCAAATTGTTTTCGATTGCTTCGCTCGCGAAATTGTAAGTATAAAAACAGAAGACTACACTACAGACACTTAGGCCTATTACACATTGGCCACATGTAATGATGTGACATTAGGGGCCCCGCGGGTCAGTCAGTGCCAAGGGCCCCGCGCTGGCAAAAGACGGCCTTGGACAACAATGCGTCTACATGCGTTAACGAGTTCAAAAACCTCTTCGAAACATCTTCAGCTCTTCACGTTGGTTACGTGCATAATGCTAATAGCATCCTACATAAAAGCTCGGCCGTTGTAAATTTACAGAAGCAGATGGAAACTGAGGATTAAAGAAACATCAGAATTCAAGCTGTTTGAGACAAGATCCCTTACAGCACTCCACAACAGAGTCTAGCTCCCTGATCTCCAACAAACAGCATTATGAGATCGAAGACTGTTTGAAGCATAACAGGGAAGATTGTTAGAACTGCCATTACTGTTGTATATGCACAAGCATAATGGCAAGTTCTTACAATTTAGGGTTAAGTCCTTTCTGTGTTTTATGTGTCATATTAGGTTTTTCAGTAAAGGTTAAACTTATTGCTCCATTATTACATGTACACTATGTCTCAAAAAAACATCCCCAACATTTTCGACTGTAACTTGAAAACCAATCATCAGATTTTGATAATTTTAGTACGAATATTCCTGACACAACTTGCCATCAAATGACCATTCAGTTTCCCACCTCACCCAAAGTTTGTTTCTGCACTACCTGGGGAAAGCACAACCAGCGAAATATCACTTTTTTTATCCAATACGATATGATTGCTTAATTAACATGATGCGTTAAAACACATTTTGTTTACATTTCTGACACGGTGGCTGACATTTCATTTAGTTGTCTATTTTTCAACTGCCTGCAGTAAAATTGCTTGAAATGTTGGCCCACTATGCAAACACAGGCAAGGAGACGCTTTCTTCATTCATTGACAGCAGTGTCGATAATGTTCTGCTCCAGACCAATCTAGGCTCTACCAGTCGCTTCTTGACTTCACAAACATTCCTAAACTTCATCCGGTAGACACACTGCTGCATGACAGTCAAACCTTGTAACAGACCAGCTGTTGGGGCCCACAGATTAGGACAGATAAAATTTATTGACGTTTTTTTCATTCATTTCAACACGTATTATGCTTGGTCTGCTTTTCACAGATAGGGTAGTGCAAAAGCAGACGTTAAGTGAGGTGAAAATTAAAACATTTATTTAACAGCCATTTGTCCAAAATATTTTGCTAAAAATTACTAAAATCTGTTAATCTTTCTCCAAGTTACGATCGATAATCTCAAGGATGTTTTTTCAGGTTTTCTGTTTATTTCAACACATATTTCGCTTGATATGCTTTCCCTAAGTAGTGCAGAAGCATGCATTGGGTGAGTTAAGAAACTAAATAGCCATTTGATGGCAAGTTGTGTCAGGAATATTCGTATGAAAAATTATCAAAATCTGATAATTGGTTTCAAAGTTACGGTCAAAAATGTCGGAAATGTTTTTGAGACACAGTATACATGTATATGCACTGCCTGGAAAGGCCGTCTCGAAAATGACCCAAACTGTGTTAGGTAGGATTTACTCACTTACTCTCTCCAGCGGCGCAAAGGTAATTTGACGCATTTTGAAGTTAAACAACATACTTAATTGTACAGAGCAGAGCACACCAAAAACTTTTTAAAATTACACAAAATTTTACGCGGTGCGCCAAACTGTATCTCTAAAAAAGTTTGCATCTCCAGGCCGCTGACCGCGAATCGTAGGCCTACCTCATCTGAGATGTTATAAAGCGGCTGAAGCTTCGTGTGATTGTCAGGGCCCGAACGCCAGACCTGCAGACCACAACGCTCGCCCCAGACCACAGCCACCGTCGCCGAGTAAACAGAGTCTTCTGGTTCTTCGTGTTCTTCCGCTTCTTCTCCAACAAATCAAGCAAGCAAGCAATCTTTATTTGGCCAACTAACACACACAGCGAACGTGTACAAAGTGCACGCAAATCAACGTGAATGGGATTTGTAAAGCGCAAATTCCACTACCTTGATTTGATGTAAATTTGCTGGACAAAAAGTCGGGCTGTAATGCATCATGATATGTCAAGCTGTTGCTGTTCCGTTGTACGTTTTTGGTTTGCAGTGGATTCTTGTACAGCAAGTCAAACAAGTGGACTCAGAGCTGAATGCAATATTAACAACAATCTACAATACTTCGGCAATACGGCTAAATGCATAAAAATATGACGCACATATTGCATATAATTGTCATAAGTAAGTAAATTTCCATAATTTCTACAACGCAAAAAAATCAACCTTCTTCTTTTTGTTCTTTTTCTCCTCCTCCTTCTTTTCCTCCTTCTTCTTCCTCTTCTCCTTCTGCTTCTTTTTCTTCTGCTTCTTTTTCTTCTTCTTCGTCTTCTTCTTCGTCTGCTGTTTCTTCAATCTCTCCATCAGTGTCTTCCTCGATCTCGTCCTCGTCTTGTTGCTGCTGATGTTTAGTGTGCTGAACCTCTACCGTGTTGACGGCCAGCACGTGTGTCGGTGCGTAGCCGGTGGTACGTTTGCGTGCGGCTGCGACGGACACACAGGCGTAGAACGGTACCATCAGTCGTTCACTGGATACCAACACCATCTCTGCCGCTTCACTCACCATACGTTCGATCACCGCGCTGTTAGCGCCCGGAGTACGAGAGAAGCGCGACAGCAGCTCCACCTGACATAGATACAATAAACTTTTTTACGCTTTTTATTCCTGCTACGTTTTTACGTTTATGACCGTTTTTATTTTGGCGATGTTTTTTATTTTTTTTGAAAAAAAACTGTATAAAAAATTCTATTAAAAACTTCGAGTAGCGTTGTTGAAACCACAAAAACAAATTAAGTTTTTTTTCAGTCTTATGACCATATCGTTGAATTGAAATTCTATTTCTCGCTTTCTCTCTCTCTCTCTAGTTCTAGGTATACTGCACTTAGAACATTAGGCATTAGGTAAGCGATTAACAAATTGGAGCTAACGTTTTATATTCAATGTTTTAAAATGTTTTTATTCCTGCCACGTTCTAGGTTTTTAGCATTTTAAAAATTTTTTTCTAAAACATTTTTTTACATTTGTGCCACCTGGAGCATGTGCGGGTTGTCTGGCAGAAAGCGTGAAGTCAACAGGATCGACTCGATCATTCGGATGTCGACGTCTTTCTCCGAGACCAAGTTGAAGTCACCGAGTGCCTCGTTGTACGGACGATAACTCAACTTGTTCACCAGCCAGTGCGTGTTACACAGTATCTACAACGACCGCAGTCCCATCAACTCGTATTACGCACGCGTCATTCTGATCTGAAAATATGATGCACCCTGTCAGTGACGCAGACAGAAAGTGGTGCACGGTGTAGGCTACAGGACACTTAATGACGCGACAATTAATCACCGACATATAATCACTTAACAATTATTATCACACGACATAATCACAGTTACACATATAAAATCCTATAAAAACATAAATGTCCACGGACACGTTAACAAGTTGACACAATCAATCGCTTTGGGACAGAAGATTCTGGCATTTATGCATCACATGTCATGTAAGTGACAGAAGGTTGTGTACCAGCAGTTTCTTGGAAAAATGACGAACGTTGCATTTGAAGATCTTTTGCGATCCATTGCACAAAAGTCCACAATGTTGGATAGTAACAATTAAAAAGTGCCTGCAGACCAAAATGCCAACCTTCAACTGCATTTGTTGTGCTTGCGATGACCGCTGTCTATAACGCATCATAATGATTCCACGTTTCTATGGCGGCTGAGTCGTAGCCTAATGTTATGGCATGCACGTCCCGGTCATCGTCTGTCTCTATAGGTATGTTCAAAAATGCACAATCGATCACGGGTCGGTGATAAACTGTCGCGTGTTTATATGTCCCAGAGATGGACACGGGTCACTTTTTTGGACCCGGATCCGACCCGACCCACAAGCGTCCGACCCGTGACCCGACCC
>Ga0209367_1008113_pt1 | contig 14381 bp, 9 predicted proteins | sample WorMetLIZISLAND2_FD_187412 | JGI IMG/M metagenome (GOLD analysis project Ga0209367, IMG submission 187412) | Marine gutless worms symbiont microbial communities from Max Planck institute for Marine Microbiology, Germany - Olavius geniculatus... ... | reverse complement strand
GTTGAATATACCGGTGATTCATTATTGAGTCTTGTGTTTTAATTTACAGAAAAGCAACAAGTAAGTGTAGTGTCACGTCACTGATTAATAGTTACTTCGATTAACATTATACCTGACAAACTCAATAATAAGTGATCACAGTTCACAAAGTCAGTAATCTTTGGTTTCATTGCAGAGGCGGAACTATTATATATAGCCTATACCTAAAACGCTTAAAACTCGGCTAATGTGTCAACGTCAAGCTTTTTTTGAAATGAATTCCTACAGGTATACTTGGGTCTAGGCCTAATAACCGCTTGACGAACGCATAGATCTATAGACAGCGTCAGACATCATTGCAAACATTCTAAGGCGAGAAAGCACACCAAAACTCTGTATAACAAAATACAGGTATAGGCTTATAATGATTTTATTTCAGAATTGAACAAAGCATTAAACATTCACACAATCGTTTATTTTCATCATCATGCATAAACTGTCTAGGCCTAAAGACAATTATTACGTATAAACCTTGATGTCAAATTACCGGTATTCAACAGGGGTGAAACGTCCAACGTGAGGGGGCAAAAAAGCCAGAGGGCGAACAAGCCAGGGGGCTAACAAGCCAAGGGGCAAATCAGCCAGGCACAGGAGGCAAACAAGCCAGGAGGCAAAAAGGCAAAGGGGCGAAAAAGCCAGACACCGCACTGAATAGGCCTATAGCTTGTGGCCAAAAGGGTGTCACAATGGCGGTGGCGTGAACGCCCGATTCGTTTTTTGCCAGTTAAATTTGAACATTGTAAACAACATTATTTCAACAAAAGCGCTTACCTGACATTTCGGAATTTTGTTATAAATCCATTTTGCGCAATAACAGAATGAATTCGTTGCAGAATGGATGCATAGAGCTGACGAATAGCGGTTTAATAAACTTTGCTTCAGGTTGTTAGAGTTGACTTGACAGAGTTTTGTTAAGAGTTACCGCTGACAGTTTTTTCTGCACATGAATTTTTATGATGCACGGTGATACGTTTAGATCGGCGATCTGAACGTATCATTTTTGACCTTTTTTAAATTGCTGATCTGACAGTTTTGGGCATAATTTGATACCTTCAGATCGACGATCTGAAAGACCAGTAAAATTGATACGTTCAGATCACCGATCTGATAGTTTTAGGCAAAATTTTATACTTTTAGATCAGGGAGTTTTTCATGAAAACGGTTGCAGATAGGCATGGGCATGCTGTCTATTACAACAAGCACTGGTAACGAGCTTTTTAGTCATATGAAGATCGATGACTTTGAAAGACCCTGAACTTCCAAAATAATTTTCGGCTGCAACGCACAGTCCAAGAATGAACTGCAACAAAATGGCTGGAGATAGACTGGCAGTTTGCGAACAGGAACTGCTAGAGGCTTTTGCACATCTCGTGAGCGTTAGCTCAAATTTCTTGTAGTAATACAAGATCAGGGTCACTCTTTGAGACATCAGCTGATAAGCTATGGTCACCTACCAGTGATGTGATCAGTTACATAGACTTACAGGCTACAGCAGTTGTTCACATGCTGTTATTGCTTTCATAATCTGATAATACTGTACTAAATAGCACTGGCAGTTATATCACTGTACTTTGTTTCAATGCAAATTCACAGCAGATAATGATACTTATTTTTCATAAATTGTCACGGCAGATAGCCATTTCATGCTAGCTTCCATGAAAATTCACGACAGATAGCGAAGACTGACTAACGGGGTACCTTTCTTTTGTGCATTTTCACGGCAGATAACAGCTTGCAGGTTTTTCATAGTAAAAAGGTTGGCATGATTTAAAACTAAAAGTCAGCTGACCAGAATGTCCAGTAGTTGAAATTGCTCTAATTAACACAGCATCAAATATTTCTGGAGTTTGAGTTTCAATGAGCGGAACATCTGATAACTGGACAAGTAAAGCGCAGCATTATGAGTGTTTGGTTTCCCATAGCCCAAATCTCAATACTGATTTGAATAGGTTGCAAACAGTAGCTGAAAGTTAGTCTGGATTGTTGACAATGCTTCTGGCATTAAATAACAAGCACTGTCTGTTGCATTTGTTGTCGAATTTGTAGTAATGTATGCCTAAGTAGCTGCCTATCTTTTATTGAATCATATTTGTATCAGACCTGTTATATCATACCATCTTTCATACTGTGTTGTCATATATGACATGAAACTGTAATTGCAGTGGCAGTTTCAGACTGTGGGAAGCTATACTAACAAGAAATTTGAGCTAATGCTCACGAGACACGCGAAGCCTATAGCAGTTCCTGTTCAGTAGTTAAGCTGAAAATTTGGGTGTTCACGCTAACTTAATATATAAATACCAAATTCTCTATCTGGATCGCATAACAATAGTTGTGTGGCGCCACCTTGTGAATGATATAGACTTGTGTTGCAGCCTGAAATCGCCAAAAAAATCCATAAAACCCCCTATTTTGGCGTTCAAAGTCATCCAAGGTCATTGAATTCGGCGCCAATCGAGAGCCAGTGTACGACTTCCTATTAGTGATTAACAGTAACCTAGGCCCTATCTCGCCCCGTTACTGAGATACAGCGATTTACTGGCGAAGAATTGCAAATTTTGCCCACCCCCCTCTCATTTAGCGCCCTGGTTCGGGGTAAGCCCTTCGAATTTATGGAAAAGCTTAACGGTTCCTGAAACTAGAGTCTTCCAGGCAGCCGACGGTGAAGATTTGGTGATCCTAGCTTGCGCTGTTTTTGACTGATCTGTTTGTTTGACAGATGGACAGACAGACAATTGCGATGACTAAGACGCGATGAAAGCAGTAGCTGCTTTCGCGTGTAAAAATGGTTGCAAATAGGCATGGGCATTCTGCCTATCACAACAAGCATTAGTGACGAGCTTTTCAGTCGTATCAACATCGATGACTTTGAAAGACCCAGAACTTCCAATATAAGGGGTTTTTATTGATCTTTGCGATCTTCCACTCAGCGCACACTCCAAAAATGAACTGCGACGAAATGGCTGGAGATAGACTGACAGTTTGTGAACAGGAAGTTCTGCTATAGGCTTTGCACATATCGTGAGCATTAGCTTAAATTTCTTGTTCAACGTGCACCAGCAGCATGGTACAGAACCATCCAGTTTGCCACACAAAGTATGCCATTATACAGTGATAAAAATACGGCTTACCTGTGTGAGTGATGACTGCACCTGCAGGCATAAATCGATAGCAGCGGCGTATTGATGATTATTATCAGTGATTATTGATCAGCGTCTTTGCTGCTCTTCTATACCGCGCTGCCTGCGCTGATCGTTGCCAGCTTCTTGCAACTCATAGCAGTTAGGGTGCTTGTACACATGTGTTGGTGTGTCATTGAAAACATACATTTTTGGGAAATATTGATGACAAAATGTATTAAGTGCATTATGTATTAAGTGCATTAGAGATCTTTTTGAGTATGCACTATATAAATTTACACTTTACTTACTTACTTACTTACTTACTAGGCAATGTAGTTATCTTTGCAGGTATGCCTGGGTGAAAATTCAACAGTTTTGATGTTAGCATGTCCTAGATGGATTTGGAATTGAAATTTTACATACCCGGTATTTAAAATTTAGGTCCAAAGCAAAATCAGCAGTCAGAGTTTCGACTTTGCCAAAGTTTTTTTGTTAATTGCGGCACTTCGAGATCCTGTATTTGATTGAAATGGAGTTTTGCTTGTTCTCTTAGCTTTTTCTTCTGCATTCCCACGGACTTTCAGTTTGATGTCACCCGACTGGTTCAGAATTTGTTATCTTTGCAGCGTCGGAGGTTGCACAACTTGCTCTTTCACTGCTCGGAGTATAGGTTTGATTTCTGACCCTGTTGGAGTTCCAGTTAGGCTGAGTTCGATAAGTGAAGTTCTTCTGGCGGAATTGAAGCTGCTGTTATCTCTGCAGAAGGTTGCGCACTGCGCAGTGGGTCTGGATGCTGGCTAGGCGGTTGGTGAAATTTATTTGGTGGTGATCATTAACCAGATTCCCTTTCAGTAGTACTGTTTCAGATTTTGTCTTGGTTGTAGCGGTGTTGTTTGATGTGTTGCAGTGGCAGCACTGAAAGTGAGAGTGAAGGTGCCAGGCCGGTGGCGCAGGGTGAATAGCACTGGAAAATGACAGTATCTGAGGTGAAGAAGACCTCAGAGGCTGCTGGTGCTGCTGAGTCTGATGCCTCATCATCATCATCAGGACACAGTGATGTTGCTGCTGCTGCTGCTGAAACTGGGTCTGCAAGCACCTCTAGCACCGTGATCAACAAGGCTATGGAATGGATGCACAGTCTGCCAAGTATGTCTCGCTTGTTCCTCTGTACTAAGCTGTCACCAGTGTATGCTTTTGTGCATGAGTGACTTTTTATTGTTAAGAGTTAAACTCTAAATTATACTCCTCGTCCAGAAAAAAGTAACCCCTTAGACATTATGCAATAGATATGTCAATTGTCAAACCTGAACAAATGTAAATAAAATTTCGTACGCATAATTCTCAATAAATTACTGAAGTGACCACCAAATTTTGTTGAAAACATTATTTATTAGCGAAGTTATTAATTGTTGATTATCAATAACAAAAATACCTCCATTACTAGTACAAAATTACATAAGTAAACCTGTCTGTATATTTGCATAACTCCAACAAACCACATCTGATTCTCACAAAATTCCGCGTCAACAATGCATCATTCATTGGCAGTCAAAATGCCAAATTTCAGTTAAGTCTGCCAACGCAAACAGTAGTTACAGCGGCTTTTGTGACGTCACTCCAAAAAGTAAAGTGTTTGGTATTAAGCAACCGCATGGACATGTTGGGCTAACTGTCAAACTGTATGCGATAAAATTTTTAGCACCTTATTTTTTTCCTTTTCTGAACAGTTTAATTAGAACACGAAACATGATCGTCTGTAGAAAATACAATTTGTTATTCATTACGTTATTCTTTACGTTGATTGCGTCAACAAATGTCACTCCCAATCGAACGACTGTCATGTGTAATGCCATACTGGTAACGCAAATATTTTGTTATCAATATTCAGTAATTAATAACTCTGCTAGTAAATAGTATTTTCCATTGAAATTTGGAGATCGCTTCAGGAATTTATTGAAAATTAAGCTTACAAAATTGTATTCAGATTCATTCAGATTTGACATTTTTATTGTACAGTGTCTAGGGGGTTACTTTTTTCTGAACACGGTGTAGTTATGTATTTATATCATTTTCTCTTTCCGTGTTTTTTTGATAGAATCCTGTACTACTTCTCAAAAAACAACGAAACTGAAAATCCAATAAAGTCTAGACATCACCGGCTTGAGTTTGGCTGTTTTACATCATGTCTTTTCAACCATGATGTTTCCTGGTTAAGCTTTAATGTTTGCTGCAGTCATGATATAGTAGAAGCTAACAGTGTGGTATTTGCTGTGTTTTTTTCAGTTCCGTTTTGGTCAGTGATTGCTATCGCAGTGGTTGCTGCACTGATCCTGTGCTGCTGCCTCATCTGCATCTGCAGATACTGCTGCCGTCGGAAGAAGTCCAAAGATTCCAAGAAGGGTCTGAAGGGTGTCGTTGATCTGAAGAGTGTACAGATGCTGGGACATGCCTACAAGGAAAAGGTTTGTATGTCTGTCTGCTGGGCTTTAGTGCATTAGTTTTGTATTAACTTTCTGATGTCGATGGTTATGCAGCGAACAACACAGTTCCATTTAAAATAAATATTTTTATGTGCCTCCACCGCTGTTTTATCTTTGTCACTCTGTAAGAGCTATGTTGCATTTTCATGTGTCTGTGTCTGTGGCATGCAGTGGATGCATCCATTAACGATGTTGTTTCTGTGATATGTTTGGTATATCTCTGTCCAGGCCTACAAGTTTCTACCACCACACTTTTGTCAGTAGTACTTCTTGGGTCGTAGATAAACTGATTAGGTTTTGGGGTCAAAAGGTCAAAGGTTCAGCAAGGGTCTAGCCGACAGAGCTGAATGATGAACGATCGTCTTTCCCATTTCCCATCCTGCTGAGGGTGGGAGGCTGAGTTGACCTGGCTGCATATGTTGTGCAGGTTCAACCAGACTTAGAAGATCTGACAGTGAACATGGAGGACAATGAAGGTGTGGATGGAGCACCTCCCAAGTCTCTCGGCAAATTACAGTTCTCCCTCGACTATGATTTTCAGAAGGGCGAGGTATGTAATGCTAACTAAGATGAACGTTATCATTATTTTTACGTGCAACAGCAGCTACTGCTATAGTGTGTCTGAGCCATCGCAATTCTGTCCGTCTGTCTGTCCATCACGTGGGTGGATCAATCATAAACGATGCGAGCTAGGATCATTAAATTTTTACCGTCGGCTGCCTGGGATACTCTAGTTTCAAAAACCATACGGCTTTTCCATAAATTTGAAGGGTCACCCCGAACGAGGGCACTAAATGAGAGGGGAGTAGGGAAAATTTGCGATACCCAGCCGATATGGCATTGGCTGAGCGAGACACATCACGCCCTCTGGTGAGTGCGAGTAAAACACTAGACGCTATAGCTGCTGGTTGTCTGGCTCCCTCTGGCGACTGACTTAGACTTTGTTTTTCTGGCTTTCAAACATACGCCGCAGCTGTTGCATGTTCCTGTTTGCGTTAGCAGGGCTTTTCTTGTTAAATCATTATCGTTGTCATTGACGTCTGTCATCGTAGAAGAGTATAAAGTGGACTTAGTAGCAAGATATTATATTTAGGAGCATGTAAGTGTCAGGTCATACCAGTATATGAAGTTGGACTGTGTAGTGTTCAGCTGTGAGTGATAGAACAGACTGTGGGTTCATGGTCTGGTCATCTGCAGGCTGAAACCGTACAGTGTTTGTATCAAGTGTGGGACTCTTTTTACCATCCCCTTAAGGCTTACTTCACCTTGGCCACCTTTTTTGAGAATTGTAGGCTATTATTCAGTCGTAATATGCTCTTCCGATGCAGCTTGTGCGCTTCTTCTATTAAATAAGTGGGTTAGTAAATTTGTAGAATGTTGATGCTGAATCTGAGGTTTATTATCTTACTAGCTTTCAGTTCTTTCTACGACGTTGATGTTGTTGATGTTACAGTTGTCGGTTGGGGTCATTCAAGCATCAGAACTGCCTGCGATGGACATGGGAGGCACTTCGGACCCGTACATAAAGGTTTTCGTTCTTCCGGACAAGAAGCAGAAATTTGAAACTAAGGTTCAGCGTAAAACATTGAACCCGATCTTCAATGAGACCTTTATTTTCAAGGTGAGGAGTGCAGTAATGCTTCAAAACCACTGTACAGTTTCTATGAGTCAAAAAAATATGCTACAAACTAACGGTGAAAACCAGAAACAAGCTGGAAAACAGTAGTCATCTAGTGACTCATATGTATTGTTGGAAGCAGAAACATCATAGGACTGACAAAGCAGGAATGTTTTGGTTTTCAACTAATTTTCGTAATTTTTATCTGTCCCATTGCTATAGCATAGTATGGGACAGATTATAAAATCACTTATGTCATTCTGTCTGTCCATCTGTAAGCACTTCTACGGCCGCAATTTTGATTCGATCTTGATGAAATTTTGCGCAGTGATTCGGGGCCCAAAAAGTAAGATTGAGTTTGTTTGGGATAAAAATCTGATAACTTCTTCCCCTATTTTACCCCAATTTTTAAAAATTTTGCATTATGGCCTATGGGGACTTCAAAGCGGTATAACTCGGTCCCCGTAAAAGATAATTGCGCGCTGTTTGCATCTACCTCCCTATTTTTGGGCCCAGGCTATCCATTGGTGTCATTTAGATTTCTCCCTTGCTGACCCCTGTTGCCATGGCAACGAATTTTGGGATAAAAATCGACTATAACTCGGCCCCCGTGAGAAATAATTGCGCATTGTTTTTACCTACACCCCTATTTTCGAGCCTGGGCTATCCGACGGCGTCATTTAAATTTCTTGCCTGCCAACCTATGTTGCCATGGCAGCAAATTTTGGGACAAAATTGACTACAACTTGGTCCCCGTGAAAGATAATTGTGCCCTGCTTGCACTTACCCCTTCATACGCAGCTGCTAGGCTATATAATGTGGCAATAGGCCAGATACCTTGTACCACAGAAGGTATTTCTAGTTTTGTAAACAGTTTTTTTCTCCAGAAAAAGGTACAATTGTTTGAGTATGTGACTAAGGTGGGTGTGGACTGTATAGGTTCCATATGCAGAAATCGCAACCAGGACGTTGGTGTTCAACATTTATGACTTTGATCGTTTTTCGAAGCACGATCACATCGGCCAGCTGAAGGTGCCGCTCAACTCTGTCGATCTTGGTCGTGTGGTGGAAGAATGGCGTGAGGTTGAGCCTCCAGACTCGTCTGAGGACAAGGTGAGTGTCAAATGATGCACTACACTGCTTGACTGTGTAATCTCATTTGCACAAGTGCTGTTTGGAAGCAAGATTGCGTAGTCCTGTTTAATACTAAATGATATTAGTGTTGACATTTAGCAGCAGATACTATGGTAACAGAAGACACCAAGTGTATGATTTTCTTGTCAAAAATTTTGCGTTAGAATATTTACCATCACTGTTGAAATACCGTTCGACATAATTGTGCTTTTTTTCTATTCTAGTACCTCTTCATGACTACTTATGTGGCCTCCTGTCAGAACACTGTATCACCTTGAGTGAATCGTCAGTGCATTTGTTACACATTTTTCTTACTTCTGTATTTATGACTTGAGGCTTTGTTATAATCTTGTCGGATTCTTGTATTAGTTCATATTATGTCGTGCAGGAAAATCGACTTGGTGATGTCTGCTTTTCATTGCGTTATGTTCCCACTGCTGGCAAGCTCACAGTTGTCATTTTGGAAGCCAAAAACTTGAAGAAGATGGACGTTGGGGGACTGTCTGGTAAGTAAAGTATGCTCTGGCATATAAAAGAACATGGCTGTCAGCAACAGACTATAAGATATTATGATATTTAGAGACATTTCACTGTTTGTGATGTTATTATGATTGTGTAAGGCATATGCATGATGATTCAGGCAATGTATTTTTTATATCCTCAGACTGGCAGTCTGGAGATGGCGATTGGATTTGCTGAACTTGTAGCTTCTTAGCTTATAAATATGTAGTCATTGGATTGGCAGATATATGCAAGTCAGTGTGACAAACATTAGTAGAATGTACTTGCCTAATATACAGCTCATGTTGTAGCAGATATTGAGTGGCAGCTGAGAAAATCAGCACCAGTCTGTATAGAACAACCACTATTATTAGTTGAGCATTGTGGCAACAAATATAATGCATCAGCATTATAGAATATACATCGTCTCCGGAAAAAAAACATCCTGGACATTTTTGATTGTAGCTTAAAGAAGAATTATCAGATTTTAGTAATTTTTGACAAGAATATTTCTGATACAATGGCCATCAAATGACCATTTAATTTCTTACCGCACCCAATGTCTGTTTCTGCACTACCTGAGGAAAATAGAACCAACAAAATATTGTATTTTTTGTCTGAAGGAGCATTATTACTTAATCAAAATAAGACATAAAACACATTTTTCCACATTTCTGTCACTTGGGCTGATAGTTCATCCAACTGTCTGTTTTTCAGCTGCCTGCAGTTAAAAAATGTTTAAAGTGTCAGCCCATTACGTGACCACAGGCACAAAGATGGTTTCTCCTCTCATTGACAGCAGTGTCAATGATGTTCTGCTTTTGAACAGTCCGGACTTCACCAGTCACTTTTTGAATTCATCAACATTTTTGAAGGTCATCTGGCAAATATGCTGCTGCATGACAGTCAAACAGTGTAAATGACTGGCTGTTAGGGGACACAGGTTCAAAGATATGAAATTTATTGAAGTTTTTTGTTCATCTCAACATACATGTCGCTTGTTTTGGTTTTTCCAGGTAGTGTAGAAGCAGACACTGGGTGAGGTGGGAATTAGAATGGTCGTTTGATAGGCACTTGTATCAAAAATGTTTACACCTTATTAAAATCTATCAATCCTTCTTCAAGTTACAATCAATAATGTTGGGGATGTTTTGACGTATTTTTGTTCATTTCAACCCATATTTTGTTGGTTCAGTTTCCCCCAGGTAGTGTAGTAACAGACATTGGGTAAGGTGGTAAAATGACCTGTCATTTAATGGCAAGTTGTGCCAGAAATATTTGTACCAAAAATTATTAAAATTGGTCAACCCTTCTTCGAGTGACAATCGATAATGTTCGGGATGTTTTTTTTCCGGACACGGTGCATAAGTAAGCAGATAATTAAGAAAATTTAAAGACAGTTTAACAGTTAGTGACAGTGCTTAAGAAAATTTAAAGACAGTTTAACAGTTAGTGACAGTGCCACATGATCTCAACACTAGAACATTAATGTCCTTGGCAGCTGTGGAACTGCGTACTTGACAGTTAGTGATAATAAATTTGAAAATAATACATGTGCCACAAATAAACCATATGGAGTTAATGCTGGCATGTGTGAAATGTGTGTGGCATTGCTCACTCACTCAGATCCCTATGTCAAAATCTCTCTGTGGCACGGAACAAAACGACTCAAGAAGAAAAAGACCACAGTGAAACGAAAGACGTTGAATCCGTACTTCAATGAGTCGTTCACATTTGAAGTGACATTTGAACAGATTCAGGTACTGGTGGTGTGTAAATGGCGTGTGAAGGAAATCTTGGTTTCATTTTTATAGTTGTGGCTTTTCTTAAATAAGCTTTGCACGTGGTGTTTGTGATGTTTTATTTGCTTTTTGTCCTGTGATTTATGCACTGTGGGCAAACATGGCATTGGTGTTTGAAATTATGTGGACTTTCTGCCGTATCAGCAAACTAATGAGTGTTTCTAATTACTGGTACAACATTTTTTACCGGTACTAAATTTGTATTAATTGCAATTGAGTTATGGACAAAATGGTAAGTAAAAATGATTTTGGAATTTGCAAAACTTTGTTCACTTTTGCCCATATTGCAGTTTGGGTTCATTATCATTCTGTTGCATTATTTTTGATTATTTGGTATTATTTTTTGTTTTCTAGATCCATATGTTAAAATGTCATTATATCTGAATGCGAAGCGATTGAAGAAGAAAAAGACAACCGTCAAGAAGTGTACATTGAATCCTTATTATAACGAGTCATTTACGTTTGATGTCACATTTGAGCAAATACAGGTTTGTACTGACTAGCATCTGTCTATGGAGTTATTTTTGTGTGTGCACTCATCTCAAGAGTTGCGCTTCAGAATTTGCCAGTAATGCTGTTAGTTTTGAATCTTTAAGCTGTTTGGTGTTCTGTTTTTTTGGCTCGTTTTGTTTTGATGGTTGGTAATTTTGATGAAGCTGTTGCGTTTTGTTATTTTTGCTCATTTTGATTTTGTATTTTTTTGGTTTTTATGTCATTTATTTGCAATTTTGTGTATTTATAAGAGCTGTTGTATAAAATTTTCAGCTGCACTATATTTGCATTTATTATGAGTTTCTTATTGTGCTGTTACTAGATACAAATGTACAAAACATCAGTTTATATGCTTGTTAACGGTGACCTGCAATGTCAGACACTTCGAAAACAGCGAAAATCATAAAAAGATGATATCACTCACCATCACATTGCCTAACTGTCAATGTGATGTTGAATAATATCAAATTCACGGCTATGAAGATGCAAAGCCTCAAAGATTTTGGGGTCACGACCTTAACTTTTTGGGGTCACGTGACGTCATCGGTCACGTGACCAATGGACTCGCTGTGGTCACTTTCCTATTGGTGGTCAATGTTGACCATGCATCTATCTTGCACCATTATGGAGATATAAAGCCTCAAAGTTGCATTTAGCCAATCTTCAGGGCCAGAAGTTTACTGTGCATGCTCGTTATCACGTTACCTATAGGTGAGGGTCAAATATGACTTCATATTTGGAGTTCCCGATGCCATATTGTCTATTCACTATACAACTTCTATGGGGCAATGATGATAATTAAGGGCCATTTGTAAGTGAAATTTTTGTACAGGGGCGTGTTTCTGAAGGCTAAAACGTTCACTGCACATGCGCCATGTCACATGACCTGTAGGCAGGGTACTTTGAATTTATTAAAAGGTTTGACCCTTGCGTGAGGTCGTGTCATTTGAGCTATCGCACGTTAAAATCCACCGACCGGTCTGAGCTGTAGGTCGGCCATTAAAAAAGGTATGTGGAAATTTTTAAAATTCCGTTATATTTCACCCCTTTGCTGAGAAGCCCCCAATGGACGGATTTGCTCAAAATTTTGCACAGGGTGTTGCCTCGCAGACTTAATCACCTGTTTCAAATTTTTTGTTGATCGGTTGAGGGGTCTCGGATCTGCGAGGGGTTGAATTTTGCCATTTTCCGTTGACTTAGCCGGTCGCCTTTAACACCGGTCTATGCTACCATGTGCCTGTGATGTTACTACTTTGAGGAAACACTACTTTATGAAGAAAATGTGATTTCTGTTTGACTGAAAGATACTAATGAATACATGACTAACTAGTCTTTTCACTTTTACTTTCTGTTCTACTAGCACACTGAGCTTGTTCGAGGTTATTTAAAGCTAACATGCTACGAGTATGTAAATTATTTCCTTGCTCAAGAGGTATTAGAAGGGTGATGTCTTGGCATACATTTGTATTTTTCAGTGGGCAACAGCTGAATAGATTACTAACAAGTAGTAACAATGGTGAACAAATGATACTGATCAAAGCATTCATCTCCAGTTACTGTACAGTGTGTACTTAGTAGCATTATGTCAGTATTTGTAAAAAAACATTTTGGTTTAAAACTGACATAAAATAGCAGTTCTAGGCAATTTTTAGCAGGCGTTGAGAATTTGTTTGAATCATTGTCAGTGAATCCCTCGTTGTGAAATCCTGTCTTTGCTCTTTGTAATTCTGGATGCATTTTTTGCTTATGTCATTGGCAATTTCAGTGTGAATCTGCCACTGTGAAATTTTTTGTTTTTCAGAGTCTAGTTATCCGAAGTAATCTCTTGCTTATGTCGCTCTCAGCAGTGTTAACATCGGAGCACCATTTGTTGCTGGTTGTAGAAAGTGTCGTTGGTGATTACTGTGGTTGACTATGACCGCATCGGGTCGTCTGATCCAATCGGCAGCGTGACTCTCGGCTGCTCGTCGACAGGCACTGAGCTGCGACACTGGAGCGACATGCTGGCCAATCCTCGCAGACCCATTGCACAGTGGCACTCGTTGCAGGAGGTCCAGGACAAATAGCAGCATTCTCCCATAGCAGCTGTCTATGCCAGATGATGCATCAAGATGCACAGCAGTTCTTGTTGCCGCTTCTATGTTGTCAGCCAGTTGCAGAAGTTTAACACAGTGGTGCACGATTGTTCCAAGCTCTGAGCCACATAACATGGTTTTGAGGTAACTGCGGGCCAGACAAGTGCAAAATGGTATCATAATTTAGGACAAACACTGCAGACATATGTATTTTGTGTATTTGGCTGAGCCATATATGTGTCCCCACCTGAAATTGGAAACAACTGCCACCTAAAACAAGTTTTTCTCGCTGTGATGAGTCTGTCTGGCAATGCCATTGTGAGAGGGACTCGCCGTGGTCACTTTGAAGTTGTTGCAATCTCAGTGGTTCTCATAGTAGATGGGTTATTTGGGATGTCTGTCTCTCCTTCGTGTTGTTTGATAGCCATTTTGTTAATCAGGGGGCACAACTTCATGGCAGCTGTTGTTGCCCACAGCTGACAAGTATTGTCTGTAGTTAATAGGTTACAGGTGGTGATATAGCTCTTTATGGGAAGCCCATCTCAGTGGCACGTTGCATCACCTGCCATATGGGATCACAGTGTTACCTGCCACCCGACACAGGTGAACGTGCCCTGCCTTAACCCCAGCCGGATAGGCTGGTACTCGATTTACCTACCCCAGAGGGATGGAAAGCTGAGTTGACCTAGGCAGTTGGTTACATACTGAGATAGTTTGCCTGCCTACGGGCAGTCACCCATTTCAGTACTAACCTGGGGCTAAATTCACAAAACATCTTAGGACATTTTTGCGACAATTTTATGACATTTTGCACACACACGCCAATGTGCTAATTCACAAAACATCTTACGACAGTTTTACGACAAAAGTCTTACCATCACTTTTTAGGTGTCTTATGACATCTAATTTATATGATTCCAACATCATCCAACAAAAAAACTTTTTTGTATAAGATCTTTAATTCAATTATACACGTAATCTAGAAATGTCACATTTATACTATATCTGTTTTGCGTGGTCTTTTTGCTGGATAAATTATTAATGTATAAATAAACAGCACTTTGCATTGGCGATAGACCGTTGCTACGCCGTAGACATGTAAACACATATCTTGACAA
>Ga0209367_1008112_pt1 | contig 14381 bp, 12 predicted proteins | sample WorMetLIZISLAND2_FD_187412 | JGI IMG/M metagenome (GOLD analysis project Ga0209367, IMG submission 187412) | Marine gutless worms symbiont microbial communities from Max Planck institute for Marine Microbiology, Germany - Olavius geniculatus... ... | reverse complement strand
TACTCTGTTCTTAAAATTTCTCGCAAAGTAACACATGCTATTAAGTGCTGATTCTCTAACGATTATTTTTGTCAAAATCTATTGCTATTGAACCAGGACTGTTGGAGTTATTGCAAAAGGTAGCAGAGGTCCGGTTTTTTTGAGACACAGTGTATAATCAATTTTTTTAAATACACACAACAAACACTGTAATTTCTTCATTTAGATACAATTTACCCACGCATAATAAACCAATTAATCGATTTGGCTGTGCCATGGCTATACAGTTAGCACTATAATCGAGCGGCCAGCAATGCAAAAAACCCAGAAAAATACTCATAAAGTATTTTTAGAAACAAATAGACAGTTAAAGCTCGTCGCATGTAGGCGCTCAGGAAAATAGAATTCTCTTTAATGCAACAGAAAAAAAAACAAAATAAATGACAGAAAAACATTAGATGACGCAGCAGTTAGGGGGTGCATAATATCCCGTTTACACGATCAAGCAAACATCGAGCAAACGTCGAGCAAATGTATTCAAAATACACGTGCTAATTGCTCGACGACTGCTCGACGTCTGCTCGATGTTTGCTAGCATTCATCCAGCTAGCTCGACGAGCTATGGTAATTAGCATGCTAATTAGAAGGGCGGGCGGGTTGCAATTGGAATGCCTATATAACACGTGATCAGCTGTGGGCTAAGCCTAGGCCTACATTTGAGGCAGGAGGCGGGGTTCCATCAGGCCTGCTTGATATTTGCTCGATGTCTGCTCGATGCTTGCTCGATCGTGTAAACGGGGTATAAAACGACAAAACTGAACCGAACTGAACTGCCATTTCCAGTGGCAGTTGCTCGCAACTGTCTGTTCAGTTCAGTTCAGTTCAGTCGCTTTGTACGTCGGCTGAGAGAGAGCAAGAAAAAATCATACGGCAGCGTATCGAGCGTCGAAGTCGGCAACGTCATTGGTGAGTTTCTGAACGGCGGTCAGCAGTTCCGCCTTGAACGTCGGCTGAATCAGGATCAAGTAATCCAACACGGATTGCTACAGTTCAACAGCCAACAACAGTATACAGACTATAGCCTACTTTTGTTACTCGGTATATACCGTATAACTCATCACAATTATATCAGCTGTCAATTATAACGATAGCGTATCTTCTTTTCTCTCTCTTACGTCAAGAAAATGGTAAGACTGCTATTTAACGTCTCCGTTTGATTCTGTCATGCCTGAAAGTAAATTCCATGCGCTACGTTGTGGCCGCTGGTATAGTATGCGTCTACCTTCTTTCAAATTTCAGTCGCGAGCTCCGAATAACGCATGATTATCATAGCAGAGTGCATAATGAATGATCCTACGAGGTCATTCAAAGTCCACGATTATCGTGTTTTCTGAAAAAGCTTGATGTGATTTCTTATAAATAGCATCTTTTATCGCTTCTAAGATACGGCGACTTATCAGTTAAAAATGGCCGATTTTTCCTACCCCACGTCTGTTCAACCAAAAATTAAGAATTTTCCCATTGCACTAAGCTGGTTGCCATTGCAACGAAATTTGAGACAAAATTAGCTATAACTCGGCCTGTGTAAGAGATATCTGCGAGATTTTCTGACAGCTAATTGACGAACTTTGTTTTTGGGGTTCTGTTCGGACAATATCGCTCTAATAAAATCGAGGAAAATTCTACAGAAACCGCCTTATAATTGTCCACAGAAACTGTCTTACATATATAGGTTCACAAGTACTTACCGCCTGGGTAGTGATGTTTTTGAACTTGTATCTCATGGTATCGACCATGTTGATCTCCTCGTTCGTCACTGGAATCTCGTACTTGGACAGAAGAGCATACGCCTCCTGAGATGCACGCGTATTATAAACAAAGTTAAGTCGGAAAACACCACGACGTTGATACGGCACACTCACTACATGATATCTAACGTGCTTATTTCGAATTCGGACTAAAAGTCCACTTTTACATGACCTCTGCGCAATCCGGCTTGAGACAAAATACGCCTCGTTTTTGTGTTTTTGATATCGCGTTAGCTTTGACGTTTTAAAATGAAAATTGGCACATGATCAGTTGATTCAAACGGACAAACGAACAGACAATTGCATACACATATAATTTCATAATCAAACTACTATGATGTAAAGACTTGCCGGTACAACCAAATTCGTATCTGGCTCGTACCTAGCTGCGGGTAGGGGTATGCTTCTTTTTATGATAAACGTCCAGTCAGTAAACGAACTGTGCAATTTGCCTTTTTCAAGTTCTAGTAATAACCACACAAAAAGTTAGAGACCATCTTGTGGCCTCGATTGATAATGCACTAGAGTGAAAAATACAAACGTAAAAACGCAAAAAACATATAAAATGTCTAAATTAAAAAAATTACTATAATTATTTCATACGAACAATATTGCACAGTGTATGTTTAACTTTATGCTACCAAGTGTTTTGATAGAGAAACGTTGTTATAAATTTAGTCCGGTCAATTAAAAATGGACGTTTGATCACTCAGTATTTGTCAGTTTATTGATATGTGTTTTTTTCTTTCTTTTCTCTTTTTCTCTTTGTTTGTGTTGCAAATATGTTGTAATTGCTACTATCTGTAGTGATGAAAAAGATGTATATATAAAAAATTAAAATAAAATAATTTGGGACTAAGTAGGATGAGGAGGGACAGGCGTGCCTCGATGGGTCCGAGCGAGGCGTCAATGTCGAGCTGTCTGGCACGCACGGCGGCCAGCTCCTGCATCGCCAGTCGCACATCTTCGAGGTCCTTGATAGGTCGCGCCAGCTGACCCAGCAGTTCGTCCATGAACGAGTCTATCTCAGTCAGGATGCCTTTGAATTTGATGTTCATGTGACGACAGATGAGGTCACGCCAAGCTTTCGCCTCCGCGTTCAAACACTCCTTCAGCGTAGCTGCATTATATAGCAAATCATTTATTTGCAGGCAACAGTTATCGTACAATAATAACACAAAATAGAAGCCTCAATAAAGTTCTACTGGCTGCCTGCTGGCTGGCTGGCACAGGACCAATGGCCACTTACGTGACGCCAAACGAAATGTTTAGTATTAGTGCACATAGGCCTAGATATACATCATAACAAGAAATTTGAGCTAATACTCACGAGTCGCGCGAAAGCCTATAGCAGTTCCGGTTCAGTAGTTTAGCTAAAAATTCGGGTGTTCACGCTAAGTTAATATACAAATACCAAATTCTCTATCTGGATCGCATATAGATAGTTCCGTGGCGCCACCTTGTAAATGATATAGACTTGTATCGCAGCCCGAAATCGCCAAAAAATCCATAAAACCCCCTATTTTGGCGTTCAAGGTCATTCAAGGTCACTGAATTCGGCGCCAATCGAAAACCAGTTTACGACTTTCTATTAGTGATTAATAGTAACCTAAGCCCTATCTCGCACCGTTACTGAGATACAGCGACTTATTGGCCAAAAATCACGAATTTTGCCTATCCCCTCTCATTTAGCGCCCTCGTTCGGGGTGACCCCCTTCGAATTTATGGAAAAGCTTTACGCTTCCTGAAACTAGAGTCTTCCCGGCAGCCGATGGTGAAGATTTACACAGTTTTTGACTGATCCACCCGTGTGACAGACGGACGGAGGGACAGACGGACGGACGGACAGAATTGCGATGGCTAAGACGCGCTGAAAGCAGTAGCTGCTTTCGCGCGTAAAAATACTCAATAACACCCCAACACAAACACGCTACGCCGGCCGCTTGCTCGCTGAAAACATCATTTCTACTTAATACGTTTTAGTTTTCACTTAATCGTAGTAAGGTTTCTCAGATTTCACCTCATTGACAAAGTTCAAATGAACATAGATTATAACTATTGTCTTGTTTTACGTATTCAGTAGTTCCATGCGTCAGTATTCAAGCGTTCATCATCATCATTATCATTATTATGTACATTGTACAATAATTTGAAGCTGACAAATGTAACTCACACAAGATTAAGTATTACAAAAACGTAGAATAAATAAATTGTTGCACAAATTAAAACGTTACAAAAATAAACAGGCCACAACATGGAAATAACTCAGTGAGCTCTGGTGATCTTACAACAGTACAGTAATTCGTAAGACGCTCCGGAGAATTTCAGCAGTCTATAACGGGAACGATATGCAAACCAGTTTTTTTAACTGATCATAGCTGAAAAAGTACAACAGTCCGTGTAAAAACGACGATGCAAAAATTAAACAGAAATACTAAGACATTGAGGTGAGTTACTGACTAAAGTCGAGCTCGAGCGAGCCGACAACTTGCGAGTCTGGAAGCGACTCGATGTCCTGCTCGATTTCGTCAAAGCGACGGATCTCGATGACAAACTCCGAGATCAAAGGATCAGACTGCATAAACGTCTGTCAACAGGCCAAAAACTTCACCGATTATCTAGCAGAAAATGCATGATAAACAAACATGATTTAACAATTAAACGATTACGACGTTGGACTTGTGATTGCGAGGTAGCTGGTTCAATTCCCGCTCGGGTCGGTATTGGTACTTGAACTGGTGGCTGTATGCGAACAGATAAACTATTGCGTTAGGCCTATATAACCACCACTAAAGTCAATTTAGCTTTCCATCACTCCGGGGTAGGTAAATCGAATACCGGCCTGTCTGGCTGAGATTATGGCGTAATAGACGTTCATCTGTGTCGGTTGGCAGGTACGTGTGATCCATACAGCAGGTAGCTCCGTAGCTCTGAGAGTATCTCCATGCGTTCTCACATAGTTGTCTCCGAAAGCGAATTTGAAAAATTTCGTCCGACGACGGAAACAGATTTTAGCATAAAACTGCATCTCAGCAAGGTCATTCAATGTCAAGCATTTTAAGATCACTGGAAAGCCAACAAGACATTTCACGACGCCGCATAATAAAACTGGCTTTAACTCTAAAGTTTCCGTAGAAATGCGGACCAAAATTACCAAAAATGGCTAGTTTCGAGCAAAATTTTAAACGTTTTTATACCTGCCACGTTTTTACATTTTGCAACGTTTTATTTTATTTTTTAAACTTTTTTCACATTTATGGTTCTGACCAGTCCGCTGTCGTTTAAGGCTCCCTCGCCAAAAAGCTTTCCCCAGAGAACAGAAAATTTACCAGCAAGAAAGCCGACTGAACGAACGTACGCACCTCGACGAATTTTTCCTTGTCGTCAAGGTAGAGAAAGCTGAATTGACCGAGATCAGAGAGTGCCTTGGCGACGTAGGTCTTGACGGAAGCGACGCACCAGCTGAGCATCATCAGAGCGCGAGTCACGTCCTTGTTCTCCGAGATGGTCTTAAAGTAGTTGCGAGGCACCGAGTCCACGGCGGAAACTGGCGCCGGCGCCGGCTTGCCTGCTGCTCAACACAGCACTGGACTATATAGGCTATACTCACGTGGGTTCTCCGTCAAAAAGAAAACGACAAAACCGGGAACGTCTAAATTACGCCATCACACAAGCCCAAAATCTAACCCTAAAGTTATCTGCATCCTTAACGCTGATCCTAACTTTATCCCAATCCGTATCCCTATCCCTAACTTTAATCCCCAACCATAATCATTCCTAAACCTAGACGTATTGTTTCCCGGTTTTGTCATTCCCGGTTTTGACCGGATACCATTCACGTGACACATCATTATTATACATTAACTGCACTTACTCGTCTCTCTGTCTGTCTATCTCTTCCTGAGTCTTAAAATTTCAAAAAAAAACGTAGAATAACCGAAACTGGTGTGAACGTTCCGTAAGATTAGGTCAGTCGCATGAGCAACACTGTGTGTCAATCTCAAGCGCAATAAATCGAAGATCAGAGTTAAGCCCGAAATTAGAGTTGCGCAATGCACTGTATAGCTAATACCCCGTTTACACGATCAAGCTGGCTCGACGAGCTGGACGAGCCAGCTTTGTTTGCTCGACGTTTGCTCGATCGTGTAAACGGGGTTCAAGTGGACGGCTGCATAATATGCCGATGCCGGACCGACATATTTTTCAGTTCAACGAGCGTTTAACCAGCTTAGTTTAGCAAACTGATGTAAGTAAAAATTACTAGCAACGATGTATTTCCTCGCAACATAATTTATGGCAGTTTACGCATAAATTTTGCAACGCTTTCTCCACTGGACGCTTGCCAAATTTAACTTAAAGAAGTGCTAAAACTCTGCATCGTTGGTTTGGTGAATTCCGGTGTTTTGGGCATATCGAACCACTACGACTGATTCGTTCGCGACATATGGCGCTATATACACTGTGGCTGAGCCTTTTTTATCCCGACATTATCGATCGTAACTTGAAGACTGATTAACATTTTAAAATAATTTTTGGTACGAATATTCCAAAAACAAATAGCCATCAAATGACTATTAAAACCGGTTTAGATCATTTGACTAACAGAAACAGGTTTCTGATAGCAAAAACCCATCACCTAACCCTGCTGACTGACTGACCCTGATCGGGCGCAGCTAAGGTGGCGCCGCCATCAGCCGTGGTCGCCCCGGGCGCCTTGCCGGGCTCTGCGATCCCAGCTATTCCGGGCACTGCCGACGCCCTTGGTGCTTCGTCGTCGATGACAGTGCCCCGCGGCTGAGCCCTGGACTGCCGTTCACTGATGATCTGAGTCCGGCCGCCAGCGACCTCTACCGAGCTCATGATGCGCGCCTGGTCCCACTGCGATATGCGACGATTCACGTCGACCATCATCAGCCCTGCCTTCGACACCGCCAACTGGATCTCCTCCAGAGTCGGCTGGATCACCTGGACACAGAAGCGATCAGACATCTCAACACTTCGCCGCCGTGTGAACCGTCAGTGCTGCCATCTGGTGGTGGCGACAAATACGACGCGTCTAGAGTAATAACTGTTCATTTGGCATCGCCCCATCAGTCCGAAAGTTTCGTCTAAAAATTCGTTCGTCAGGAAAGTTTCAGATCCGAATCTGACGGTCATCGGTGAAAGTAAAAAAGTATAAACGCCTCCGGGGAGCTCATCTCTTTGTCGATGACACTGATTGTGTAAGCGCACATACCACTAAGTCAGTGACGCACGACCAGTGTGACGATAAACAAAAGATTTTCTTCCTAGCCGTAGCAAAACAGACTGAGTGTATAATTCAATAATCAGCATTATGCTATTATTTACACAAAGAAACTATATCTCTGTTTATTGCTATTATAAACCATCACTTTTACAAAAAAATACTGTGCATGATTAACTTTTCTGATTATCTTTTCTTCGCCAACAATACAAACGACATTATAGCAGTGAAGGTAGAATTCGCACAAATATTAAGCTGGTCCCGTGATAACGTCTGTCCCCCCTATACGAGTGAACTAAACTCACGATGTTTGGATGAACGAGCACGACATTGGTGCGGAAGAGCGGCGGCTGCTCCTTGAATACCCGCTTCTCCCCCGCCGCAGGCCTGCACAATAAAAATAAAGGTAAAACGTGCTGTATAGCTTTTAATAGAAAATCTACTACATAGTTACGGAGCGTCACATGCCGTATGAGATCGCACAGTGTTTAGCTGCACATCACTACGTACGGTGTCGTCACGCATAGGCATAGTATGACGCATGCAGGAGTAGTTTAGTAGAAATAGTGAAGTGTGTTTTATTGGCCGGGTGGTGTAACGGTAAGGTGTCCAGTTGCGATCGAAAGGTTGCGGGTTCGACTCCAGGTTGGCTTACTATCAAGTGGTTACTACTTAGATGGGTGACTGTCTGCAGACAGGCAAACTATCTCGGTATGTGATCAACCTCAAGTCCACCCAGTTTTCCATCTCTTTGGGGTAAGCAAATCGAGTACCGGCCTGTCTGGCTGGGGTTAGGCGGGGCGCGTTCACCTGTGATGATGATGATGATGATGATGATGATGTCGTGCACACTCAGCACACTGCATAGCGTTCATCTACCGATACTGGGTTTGTAATATAAGAACGGAAAAATTTTTGTTCAAGTTGAAACAACGAAAAAAGACATAAAAGCCAAGAAAATTAATCTGACGAAAAAATTGTTGCCGCCAAAAGCGTCTTTGGCACCGACACTAAGTTCGCACGTCACCCTAAACGCCATTGAGATGTGTGCCATTTTCCTAAGGTTTCTGGATCTGTGCTGGTTTTTAACAGTCAAACAGAAAAAAATGGGCGACATACAGAAGGACCCAAAACAAAGTATTTGGACGTAATCGTAGTCAACTGTATCATATGCAAGCACATGTGTCGTTGTTAGAACGGTCGGCTTACTGTTGTGTGTTAAATGATGCAATCGACACGGCAATAATAAACCCAAACACGACTGCAAAGTGTGTTATTTCACTGAGACTAATAGAGTGTGTACACGATCCAGCAAACGTCTAGCATTAGCACGTGTATTTTGAATACATTTGCTGGAAGTTTGCTGGACGTTTGCTGGATGGTGTAAACACCCCATAACGCAGGGTAACGGCGACGACGTGGCTCTGCTTAAACGTCACAAACAAACAACTCTACAACGTGCGCCAGATAGCTAATCTGCTGCGCTGATAAAACTATCAAAACTAGACAACAAAAGCTAGAGAATGACACTCAAACTGAGATGTGCAAAGGTTCGGACACATACGGTTGATAGAAGAGTCGCTTTCGCAGCAGGTCTATAGAAGACCGGGCCATCTTGAGCAGCGAATCAAACAGGCGATGATTAAAGCCGTTGAAAAGTTCTTTGAGTTTATCTCTCATCTGATGCTCCTCTTTCTGTACGCGCCGCTCTAGTTCCTTGGGGTTGTCGGGTCGATCGGCGTCATCGTCGCCTAAACAACCACGCCCACCGTCCAATGGCACTCATAGGCAGCAGCAGCCGTAATACTGCCTCTCTGCTGCCTTTGCGTTGGTGGCCTGGCGAAGCGGTAACGCGTTGTATCCGATCAACGAAGTTGCTCTACAGTACTTGGATGGGTGACTGCCTGCGGGCAGGTAAACTATCTCCGTATGTAACCAGCCGTCGACGTCAACTCAGCCTTCCATTCTTAACCTTAAATAAATCGAGTATCGGCCTATCTGGCTGAAGTTAAGGCGGGTTGCGTTCACCTGTGTCGGGTGGCAGGTATCACTGTGTGATCCCATACGACAGGTGACGCTCCGTAGCTCTGAAATAGCTAGGCTGTCATAAGAAGCTATGACGCCACCACCTCTAACCTTTTTTAACTGGAAGGCAGCTGGGTTTGGCACAAACTGGAGGCCTGTCATGTGCTACAAGCGCCAACGGTAAAACGTGGCAAAACAGCTATACAATCGTTATAAATTTAGGCACCATGGTGGTTCTGTGAGCCTATGTTGCAAAAAAAGTCAATATACGAACCAATAATCAGCTGTTAATTGTTGCCGATCAAAAAAGTACCGACTCCATTTAAATTCATCAGAGTTTAATCACAACTGCTCAAGAAATCACAACAACCAATCTCGCTGTGTTTTTTTTGTTATAACAGTAACATTTCAGACTAATTCACCATATTACCAATAAAAGAAGACTTCGCCATAATAGAAAAAAAAAAATGGTCGCAAACGGGTTTTGTTAGACACTCAGCCTTCCATCCTTCCGAGATAAGCAAACTCGTCCTGTCTGGCTAATACCGCGTTTACACGATCCAGCGAACATCGAACAAATATGAAGCATGCATAAAGCATAGCCTACAGGAAACAATCATCAAGCAAACATCGAGCAAACATCGAGCTGCCTCGTCCAGCTGATATATAGCAGCTAGACGAGCCAGCTCGTCGAGCCAGCTTGATCGTGTAAACGGGGTATCAGGTTATAGCGAGCAGCGTTCAGCTGTGTCGGGTGGCAAGTAACACCTGTGATTCGATATGTCAGGTGACGCTCCGTAGCTTTGAGATAAGTTTCTCAAAACGAGCTATGCCATTTAATAACAGCAAAGATTAACAAAAACTGATTCAACGCACCGTTGGTATCGGTGGTGACTTCGACGCACTCTTTGAGCATGTTGGTAGCGCGTCGGTACAGCATGGCGACCAGCTCGCTGAGTGACTCCTCAACGCGGTAGCTCTTACCGGCCACATCGGTTGCACACAGGCGCGTGAAGTCAATCATCTGTGCGGCGAACTCTTCCAGCGTCAGTCGCTCCAGACTGTTGTTGTCGAACAGAAGGTAAGCGCTGATCTCGTCAAGTACCGCGTCGATCCGCGTCAAACGTACGTCCTCCACCTGCGCGCATGCGCGGTGGGTGGTCCAAATAAAAACGGTATAAAGTTGACAACATCATAATTTTGCTTCCGTGTCTCGCAGAGTCATGCGGTTTTCAGCAAAATATTCAGACAGAAATTGCTTATATGACACAAAGGAAGATCCTAATAGACAGTTGAATATTTTGTTTGTTTTTGTGTGCAAAGTTTTTGCAAACAATATTAGCCGCTATTAATATCAATCGCATTTTAATTAACAAGAAAAATGACACAAAATTTCCATCATCTTGTTTTGAAGATCGTCAGTAGAAATCCATAAAAGATCTTGAGCGTTTTTATTGACGCTAAAATGACCACAGTACTAAGCAGCCTGGTAGCAACGGTTAATCCATGACGTCACTGACAATGACGTCACTAGTAGTGTGACGTCACCTGATAGACGAAGGTGGAGAGTTCGTCAATGCCTGACTTGACGTGGTCGAAGTACAGGTCGAGGTTGATAGACGTCCACGTCAGTGACGTCAGGCCCGGACGCAGCAACCCATCGATCTGTAACAAACCAACTCAGTCTATCATTCTACGCCCCCATTTCATTTGTTAAGTATGATTAGAAGTTATTTTCAACGTTATGCGCTATATAAATCAAAGTTTTGTTTACTTTTACTTATTTACAAGAGCTCTGTGTGGCTATGTTTAGATTATGCGACTTTATTCGTGTTTTGTGATCATTTTACTGTCTTAAACACTTTCTGTGTCTTTATTTATTTATTTTATTTTATGACAAAGGACCGCAGCCACTAACATGCCACAACAAAATAACAGTATACATCAGTGAATGTCACTGATAACACAATACAACAATAGGTCTACTAGAAAAAATAATGTGCATCTTACATAAAGCACGTGTGTTTGACACTTGACAGGTAATTGTAATAGGTAAATTCCACCTGCCCGTCCCCATTCATGACGCCAATGCCGATCTATTTCAAACCTTCTTGAGACTGGTGTTGAAGAGCGGCTGCGAGAAATCCTCAATCTTCTGTCGTATATCGGTGTTGTCCTTGAGGACCTGTAGTAGCAGGGCGTGATGCTGTCGCAGCTTCTGCTTGGAGTAGAGCAGCAGCAGCGCCTCGCGGGGCACCAGCAGCTGCATCTTGGTCATGTTGACCGACTCTTCGATCACCTGGTAGATGAGTGGATCGAGGTTCACGAACAGGTCCTTCGTCTCCGGGTGTCGAACCAGCGGAGGAACCTGCAGCGCTGTCCACGCCACATTCGCAGCAAAGCCGTGCGTTAAACAAATAGACGAAAAAAAGTTGCAATTATCCGACAGTCAACTGCAATATTTCCGACAATTTATGGGTGCTGAAAATCTCGATTAAGCCCTTACATTTCCCCAAAATGGGAATTATTAACCTCAAATTTAACGTTTTTGGACAATTTTCCGACAAGAAAAAAATTTTTCGACAATTTTCCGACAGCCGAACACTTGGGGAGGGAGGCCACGACGCCGTTCAAAATCATCAATGTTCATACTCCCGAAAAGCACTATGTGCTGTCGCGCGTAACAAACCTTCGTCGACGACGTCAATGGTCTTGAGCCACGCGGCGTGATAGAGCATCTCGTACTCGAGTAGAACCTGTGAGACTCGGTTGTACATGTGAATGACTCGTTTGCTGGCCGCTCCCTGGAACACGCTCGGATGCTCTTTGAATATCTCCATCGGCTCCTACACAGTAGGCTTGCTGTAATAATCCACAGTTAGCAACGATTAAAAGAGGTGCATAACAGTTAGCTTTGTCTTGAAAATTAAGAATTAATTAATCACTAATGTCAACCGAAAACACTTCAACTGTAAGAAACGTATGTTTTGCTTAGAATCGCTATCAGATACTCAGCTGAGACATCAGGAATGCAGTGAGGCACAATCAGCAAGCGGTTTTCATCTAGTTCTCTAGGCAGAATAAAAACAACTCAAGCGAAATAAATGATAACGTGACAAGAATGTCTACAGCTGAGTCGTTCGCACGCAACAGATGTTGGCAGGCTGCACGCATTGTACCCCGAGAACTACAATTAGTGTTGAAAAAAAACGAAAAAAGTGATTAAACACCTCGAGCCTCTGCGCCAGGTGACGCGCCCACAAGATGCGGCCACTGATTGGCGTGTTGTTTCGCCTGATCACTGGGTCGTCATAATTTCTCATGTACGTCTGCAACATAGCAAACCACCCCTTTCACTAACAACGCCAGACATTCTAGCGCTCTGATTGCAATATTATGCGGTCGTCCTGGCCGCAATACACATCTGTTTCATACGAGCTTCTAACTAGCCAGAAAGCTATAAAGCCTGAAGAACCGAAATTGGTGCAAGCGTTTTCCGATGCAGAAGTAGGCTAACCGGTGTGCCGATTTTCAGTTTGAAAGATCGAAGTTCAAAATCACCGGACGTCAAAAATCTCCAGAAAATGATGCATATATCGCGTAATCATGACTTATGCAGTGATCTACAGGGTGGATCAAAATAGTAAGCTATTGTACTTTGTCCATATGTTCGCTAAATATTGAGCAATTCTCACAATTTTTTACCAGTAGTCTCTGTCAGAAATTTACTACTCATTGGCATGCACACCACACCACTCCTATAATGTCGCCCACTCAATATTTTACTATCAGAGCCTGAGACCGGTCGACAACTGGAAGGACAGCCGCTTTTCACGTCGGTATTGTTAGATTCTGACGACTAAGTTATCAGAATGTTTCTTTAAGAACGACGTAACTAAAACAAACCGAACTGAACTGACATAGATAAGTTTTTGACGAACTGATCAATGGGCAAGTAGTAATGTATTACAGTAGGCACCATCTAACGACGTCGGTGGCCCACGTGACTAGGCGCATGTACACGTCAGTCAATAACCAGCGGGCTTTCCTTGCTTGCCCATTGGTCAGTTCGTCTGAAACTAAACTGTGTCAATTGAGTTTAGTTCAGTTCAGTTCAGTTGCGTCGCTCTGTGTGCGCCTTGACGTTCAGAGGACTCTCGTACGTGTTTGACGGCCTCGATGTCGTTGCCGAACTGCAGAAAGAGCTGTCGGTATTTCTCCTCGATGCCGAGTTTCTTGATGTTGAGCCGGCTGAAGCGGTCCAGTAGATTCAGAGCCTGCAGGGTGGTCTTGACCCGACCAATGCTCGTCTCCATGAATGCCTGCAGGGTCGTCTGCAACAAAAAGCGAACATTAGACTCAGTGTCTTCTATCCCCCCCCCAATCAAGAATCGAAAACAGACTAAAGTTTCCCCTCCCTCCTACCTTTCCCTCCTTGACCCGGATCCATTTCTTGCAGAGCTCGGCGCCAAAGGGTACCGTTTGCGGTGCATTTTGAACTAAAACAGCGCTTATGGTGATAGCGATTTTGAATACACCCTTAACAAAACTCTCCCGCTATTTTTCACTGGGCGCAAGCTACGCCTACTAGATATAGGGACACAGAAGCCCCTGATTAGCACAGCTTGTTCACACGCACAATCATCCTATAAAATACTGGATTCGCATTATTAAAACTTCCCAAGAAAATCTTAGAAAGAGAAAGACTTCTTATCTAAGCAAAAACTTAGGAAAAAAGTCAGTTTCAAAAATCAAACCCTCTAGACTAGACGATTAACACTGTATTACACGTGAATGTAACATGTTCCAAAATACTTAAGCAAATTCGCTGTAACGCAAGCGATTTGCCTAAAGCTAAAAGATTTACGTAGCGTGTTCGGTCTGTCTGTCTGTCGTTTGTCTCGTCTGTCGTCTGTCACGTTCGTGCACCCTGCTTAAAGCGTTCGACGGATTTTGGCAGGTACACGTGGTGGAATCCAACGATATTCTGTGTTAAACAGTGGCCCGTGATCGATCACCAAAGAAGAGCAGATCTGGGGTCGGACCCGGCAGCCAAAACCTGCAACTGCAAATTGCTGCTGCCGCCTGGCGAATAGCAAGAAAGCGACTTCCCCTACTGCCAGATTACGTTGGTGCTTTTTGCAAATCTTGCATTTTTACGCGCGAAAGCAGAATGCTTCGCGCGTCTTTGCCATCGTCTGTTTGTCTGTCTGTCCGTCCGTCTGTCACACTCGTGATCTGTATCAAAACGGTGCAAGCTAGGATCAAGTCCGGACCCTCTAGGCCTGCGCACGTGGGTGTCAACGAGAGGTACCCCTGTAAAA
>Ga0209367_1008111_pt1 | contig 14383 bp, 13 predicted proteins | sample WorMetLIZISLAND2_FD_187412 | JGI IMG/M metagenome (GOLD analysis project Ga0209367, IMG submission 187412) | Marine gutless worms symbiont microbial communities from Max Planck institute for Marine Microbiology, Germany - Olavius geniculatus... ... | reverse complement strand
TAGCTTAATAGCCTTGATCTTAACAAGTATTTTAACTTTGCTTTTAATACATATATTAACTGCTTTTAACTAATTTTAACCATGTATGGCACTGAATGGCGTATTTTGTGCTGATGTGCCGTTAAGAAATTACTCACTCACTCACTTACAATGAACCTTTACAATGTTCCGCACTGTAGCACATGTCAGCTTGTTGCGCTTTTTTGAGTGTATAAAATCAAAGGTGGACCAATTTCTTTCACACGACCTAGCAGAAGTCACTTGCGACAACACTCTCGACAGCTACATTCTGCAGCTCAGGCGTTTGAGACCCAAATGACATCCACTAACGATGACTTGCCATCTCCTTTGCTGCTGCTTTTGCCATTGGCCGACCAATTACTCCCTGACCAGCTCGATAAGCAGAGTGCTGTTGGATAACCTTGACTTGTCAACAAATATTAACAAATGTAAAACGCTTGCTTTCCGCTGTTCACATTACTTGTGGATGCCGTTGCTTTGTTGAAAGCTGCCAATTTCTGCTTTTCCTTCCGCTCTTCTACTTGCCTGCTTTCGATGTCCCAAAATTTCAACACGACACTTTCCGGGGCTTCAGAACATGGTCTCAATCCAATTGTCCTGTCGCCAATCAAATGCCCACGAATGCGCAAGGCACCGGCCACAAATTGTTTATCACAGTATAAACAATGAACTGTCGGCAAATTGTCGGGCCTGCTCTCATCACGACTTTCAATGACAACATGATGCCACTCGGGCCCTTTATCTTTCGGCATTATTCGATTCACGTTAAAACTAAAAAACTTTCGCTAAATTGTAATTCGCCGCTACAGTACCACATCCAAACAAAACAAGGTCAACTTCCGGTCCTGCAAAGTACCGAATCTGACAGAATCCTACTCCTAACGTAACGTATGCATTGCAACAGTACGACAGAGGACTAACGATCAGTGCATTGCCGTCATCGTGTTGCTCGATGTGGTTACTCTTTACGTTGTCGTTATTTCCTCTCATAAAGCAACATTTTTTCACTCCTTTGAACTTTATGAACTTTATTTTATTTCAGTTGAAGTTCATAAAGTTCAAGTCAAAAATAAAGTTCATAAAGTTCGAACTTCACAACTATGGTTCTGGGTACTTTGCTCTACGCTTGGTGATAACACGCTTTGTGCCGGAATCGTCCGTCAGGTTTGTTTCGTCGTAATTCCAGCGTATGTAACAAATGTTTTTTTTCAAACACATGAATTAGCATAATCTTTATTTATTTATTTATTTATCCGGCAGCATAAATTGCCACCGTCGTAGTCACCGTCGTCTGTACACTTCAGTATAAATAGTATAACTTATTCTGCATATTTTTGCACATTACGCATATGTGCAAGTATCCGCGTATCTTGCATCTGCATATAAATAAATAAATAAATACATAATCGCATCACACTTCCTGTTATAAACAGTATTGCATTTATAAGTGCATTTTTCGGTATTATTCATTTGCGTATAGCAATTATAAATATCTTTAGTAAAGCAAATCGATTGTATTGTCAGTGTTATCATCATCATCATCGGAGCTAAGCGGTGTGTATCTTTTGTGCCTCACAACGAATGGCGTGGGTGGCGCCACCTCTGTCGACGAGCAGTCGCTATCGCTGGGTGCTCTTGCATCATCCATAAAAGCATCATTGAGCAGTGCTAATAACAGTGCATGTAACAGCATGTAACACTGCATGTACCTTAGCCATTGTTCAGCTGTTTGTCCGTCTGTCTGTCACACCGTTGATCACTATGAAAATGGTCCAACCTACAATTACCAAATTTTTACTAGTTAGCTTATTTTTGTTTTATTTCTACACACATCAGAATGTAATTGTTTGCGTTTCTGAACCATCATCAAGATGTCCACGCATCTCTTTGTCACACACTTGACACCTCCGAAAATGGTTAAAGCTAGAATCAAAGAATTTTTACTATGGGCTGGCACAACAACTTTATCTTTAAGTGATCTGTCCATGTAGCACACAGATGAACAGACAGAGAAACAGACAGACAGACAGATAATATAACCATAACTGAGACATCGGCGCCAATCGAAAGCTAGTATACGATTTCCTAATATTAACAGTAATCTAGGCCTTATCTTGCACCGTTATTGAGATACAGCGAGTTATTGGCTGAAAGTCGCAAATTTAGACCACCCTCTCTCATTTAGCGCTCTCGTTCGGGGTGACCCCCTTCGAATTTATGGAAAAGTTGTACAGTTCCTGAAACTGGAAACTAGAGTTTTCCAGGCAGCCGACGGTAAAGTTCGACGGCAAACATGCGCACCGATGGCCACATAAATCTCGACAAGTTCGACGACAAATACGCGCACGGATGGCCGCATAATTCGCGACAAATTCGACAACAAATACGTGCACGGATGGCCGCATAAATCGCAACAAGTTCGACGACAAATATGCGCACGGATGGCCGCATAAATTGCGACAGGTTCGGCGACAATTATGCGCATTTTGGTAGACTGCACCCGTTACAGTGCAGCACGTCAGATATTTTGGAGTGGACACACTCAAGGACGTTTTTGAAAATGTTGCATCTCGCAATTAACTATTCAAACAAAATGTCATCTCATGCAAAACTGTGCCAGATGGTAATTACTGTTTCAAACATAAAAAAATGTGACAGATTTAAGCAGGCTGGCTCTACCCCCTGCTCATCCACTAGTCTAATTAGCAGACTTCACAAGAACCCAAGCTCTTGTTTTAATCTGAGGCAAAGTCCTTCGTTTTAGGGATGGAACGATACGCTGCAGAGCTCTGATTTCCCTGAAGTTCGGTGGCCGAGACAGCTTGCCGAACTCTTGTCTCAACGCCTGCAGCTCCTCTTCCGTCCATTTCTGTCTTAGAGCTGTCAAATTAATCACGCAGGAAAATAGAATAAATCTGTCTACCTGCCATTATATGACAAAAAAATACTGACTATCACAGCACACTTACAAGCACTGCATTACAACACAGGTTCATACAGGAAGTTAGCCAATGAACATCAAAACGTCACGTGGTGCACCATACATCCCGTAGCTTGACCAAAACAGTAGGCTCATGTGCAGTACAGTTTGTGTTTATTGGTAGGGTACGCGCTAATAATTTTTCAAATATTTCGGTCGAAATAAACTTTACACAGGAACTGTAATGCAAATTATGTACGTGTTTCCTAAACGATGCACAACAAAGAAACTTACTAAAGATTGTAGCCACACTTCGACTTTTGAGCATCCTGCTTCCTTCTGTTGTTTGTGTAGTGTGACTTGTGCCATTTGGACCATCTTTTGGCCACTAGTAACTCCTGTACACATAAAAGCTGTCATTGTTGCAGGCAATAAAAAATAAAAATACATTACACTGGAAATTTCCAGCAAAGCCCAAAGTGAGGCCATCCAGCACAGTAAGTACAACTGAGAAAGAATTCGGGAAATTTAAGGGCTAAGCTATGGTCTTCCGAAAAAATAAATTTGGGCGAGTCAAAATACATTGTTGTTAGAGGACCAAAGTTAACCGGACTTATTTTGTTGTATGCAGGAGAAATATCTGTCAACACGTTAGTTTTCCCATTTTGGGTATTACCGATCTGTTCTGAAAACATTCGTGGTCCAAGTCTGAAGCTGTCTGAGATCACTACAAATTTTACACATTTTGGCCCCAGATTTTTTCACGACGGACCCCCAAATTTTGTCACCTGAGTTACAAAATAAAATTGTTATCATCTGGCAAAGTTTCATGGTGATCGGCCAACACAGCTCGTAAATCTCATGTTAAAATAAACGTCGTGTATAGTGTGCCAGCAGCCGGCAAGCTAGCCAGGCAGTTAGCATGCCGGCAGCCGGCAGGCGAGCCGTGCAGTTAGGCTGCCGGCAGCAGAGGCCACGCTGTGATTGGCTATTGCTCAGGCTATTTTGCCTATAAACAAATGCGAATTGGTCCACAGAGCCAGAGTTGCCAATTTTTATTGGTGGAAAAGTGCCATATCTAACAAAATAATAATACACGGTACTTAGCATCTACGGCAGTCACTAAATTACAGCAGCCTAAGAATAGGGGGTGCAGGCCGGTGTCACAAAATTCTGCACCGGCCACGGATCACTGCATCAGCACCAGATGCACTGAATTAGGAGTTAGGGTTAGAATAGTAGGATTAGGGTAATCTGCTGCCAATGCAGTCGATGCCATGTTTTGTCACACCTAGTGCAGACAGTTCAACAAACTGTAGTAGCAAGGTCCTAACGTATACAAGCGAGTGAAATGATACAGTAAGTGCTAGTGATGCAGTTTTCGGAGAGTCTTGGTCTTGAAACAAAAGTCGGGCCTGGCTGTCAGCCTCGCTACGCCACTGCTAAGATGCTACGGTTACGCAATCAGTGTTACATGTCCAGGTTGAAATTGGGACGTGAGGTACTTACGATGTTTGTCGTTGTCCATGGCCTGATGACTTGAAAGTCTTGCCTCTGTGTATGCAACAGTACACACTGTAGTACTTCACGTCGGCATTTACTGCCTGCACTCGCTTTGGCGTTCTTTTGCTGGCGGCCGCTAACGTTCTTGCATCTCTCATCCATAACTGGGTAAAACTGTACGTCAAAAATTCTTTAATTTTGTCCTCAAGTTCACGAAAAGAAGAAAACATATCTCCTACACTAATTTCGAAATGACTAGTGTCCGCCATGACAGAATTAGAGCGACGCTGTAGTTTCCAGCCAATCACAACCGACTGCCGGCAGGCTAGTTGTGGATTTAGGCTGCCAGCTGCCGACATGCTATACACGACATAAAATAAAAACATACAAACATATGCTGTAAAACATTAGACTGCCAAAAACTATCATCGGGCAGATTAAAAAGTTCGGTTATGCATTTACAATAACGACACAAGAGCTGATTAGTTCTTGAATAATGACAAACTAAACACAATGAAGGAAAAGAGATTTAGGAGTGATAGATAATTCATAGTATACTAAAGCCTGAGGCACAGTGTGCTAAGGCTACAAATTCGGCTAATGCAGTGTCACGTATGACAAAGCAAACATTCACGCTTCAGATTTTAGAAGTTGTTTCACATCTGGATAAGTCTCCTTGTTAGGCCAAAACTAGAATAATGCATTTAAGCATTGTAAGCCAATTTGCAACAAAATCTTTTACTGTGTAACACAAGTCCAAAGTAATTTGGTACGAGGCGGAATTGCTGTCACCAGTCCATGCAACTTCTAGTATTTATTCACTAGGTGGCAGCTTTGAGGATGTGGACTGCTAGTAGTTTTCACAAAGTCAGAACTTGATTTTTACATTATTGAATTAAAGCTGCTTTAGCCCAGATAGATTTTAATATTATAAATTTTAATATTATAACTAGAAATATGTTCCGTGGAACGAGTTATCTGTCCCATTGTTACGCTATATAGCCTAGCAACTGCATATAAGGGGGGTAGGTGCAAACAGGGTGCAATTATCTTTTACGGGGGACGAGATGTAGTCAATTTTGCCCCAAAATTTATTGCCATGGCAACGGGTCGGGAGGCGAGAAATTTAAATGACACCATCGGATAGTTCGGGCCCAGTATATGATTTCCTATTAGTGATTAATAGTAACCTAGGCCTTATCTCGCACCGTTACTGAGATACAGCAAGTTAATGGCCAAAAATCACAAATTTTGCCTACCCCCTCTCATTTAGCGCCCTCGTTCGGGGTGAACCCTTTCGAATTTATCAAAAAGCTTTATGGTTCCTGAAACTAGAGTCTTCCAGGCAGCCGACGGTGGAGATTTGGTGATCCTAGCTTGGACCGTTTTTGCCTAATCCACCCATGTGACAGACAGCTGGACGGACGGACAGACGGAATTGTGATGGCTAAGATGCGCTGAAAGCATAGCTGCTTTCGTGCGTAATAATTACTAGAAAGTCAAACATTCACCAGTTTTGAATAAGCTAGATCATAGATTTAACAAGAGATTTATATACCCGTTACCTGTAATACATTCTATTTCCATTTGCAAGTACAGCATTTATATGTTGGCACGTCAAGTTCAAACATGTGATTTTTCTGCGAAAGCAAAATAAAAAGATTTGTACCTTTAGTGGTTGCAGACCTCTTGGTTTGTGGTTGATGTGAATGTGATGTGGTTGCTGTGTCGTGCACACAACCCTAAAATATGCATCGTTTTTTTTTCTACAGCATCTATTGATCACATGATAATCATTGGCAAATGCAAAGACGTAAAAACCAAGCAACACAAGATAATGACTTTTTGTCTCAACCAAGTAGAAAGATGCTAAAAGTTGTTTAGTTTTAAAACAAAATAAAAATAAATTGTATTTTCTTCTTTGTGTTAGCTCACTTCTTTTTAGCATATAGTGTGAGTAAACATAATTTACAAATATAGAAAGAATCAGAGTATATGTACACATATGCACTTTACAACTGCCGTTTATTTAAACTATGGTAGTTGATGTAAATTTCACCTAATGACCAGTTGAGGGTTATCGTTAAAGGCCATTCTAGCAAAAATTACATACAAACCTGATCAAACAGACTGATCTCCGACTGACATGACGTTCCCGACTGCTCTTTCGAACACTTATGATGTCAGTTTTTTCAAACAAAGAATCTAACAAAAAAACACACAGACCGATAGTGTACATTAGATCAGAGGCAGACCAACACTTAAATGTGCAGTGGCGTAAGAAGAGGGGTGCGGGGATGCGGACCGCACCGAGCGGCACTCTCTAGGGGGCGGCAAAAAGACATACAGCCGAATACGAATACACTACTCGGCCTACTATTCGGGATGAATAGAATACAAATAGAATATTTGGTACATCCCTACCTGTAAGCCTTTCCTTCCTTGTACTCTGTGCATACACGCTGGTACAACTCTGCTGGCGAGTGTAGGCGGAGGTACTGTGTCATGTCACAGAAATATACAGCTGTGGCCAGAAATAAAGGACTTCTTTTTCACCCAGCCACCCGTCCTTTAGTGTTAGTGAATCTGGGATGACTGTGTCCTTAATACAAAGTTTTAACTTGTATTCATCCATTTTCTACAAAAATAACCGATGTGTTACATCATTTCCAGTCGAATACGTGCAGCACACATATAGTAAACACTTAGACGATTGCAAGGTGACTCATTTGATCTGTACATGACATAGGCCTACTAATACAACTAAAAGCACAATACAACCAATTACTGTGAATGAAAGAAGAAACTTAATCAATATAAAATTAAGTTTTCAGATTTCCAGTTTGTATAAAATGTTGTTTTTCTATTGTTTGAGGCTGACCAAACATCACTCAGCAGAGTATTGCATGAGCAGAATTTCACCAGCAAAATTGACTTGTCAGCAAGCAAGGCATTATCTTGAGTCCGATGAATTGACAGCGAACATTACAGACACATCAGCAAAACACTACAATCTGGTATCTTAATGCCGTTTTGTAGCCTCAGTAGTCCTAGTACTGCTGTTTGGCTTCCGACCTCTCCTCTTTCTTCGACGGCACTAGGGGCCTATGCAGATTTTAATTGACTGTAGGCCCCTACACGCAGCGTACGCCGGAGCAACTAGTTCGTCCTTGCGATTACTGCTAACTGTTTTAAAGTGTTTTTAATCCTCCTTGCTGGCAGTAAGCATGCTTTTGCAAAACGTCTACCTTCCAGCGCTTGAAATCATCGACAGAAATTGACTCGCTATGTGCATGCCGCTATGTTGTTTACTGCAATTGGATTAGTTGACATACTAGTTGACATACTAGGTCACGCTGGCCTACTTAGATCATATGAGAATGGCGAACTCGCTCATTCTAACGGTTTCATGCAACGCTTTAATTGCATTTTTAAGCCATTCGGCGTATTTCTGGGCGTCTCTAGAGTAAAATGTATCTGGTATAGATACGTCAGATTTTATTGGTAGAGGCATATGATATCCATGCAAAATAAAGAAAGGAGACAAATTTGTGTAAGGATTAGCACTAGCACGCATGCTAAGGTGAATAAGAGGTAGAATTTGTTTAATGTGTTTAATTTGTTTAATCTGATTCGGGGCCGCAATAAATTTTTAGGCCTCTGTTTAGTTCTTTAATTTGGCGTTCTACTAGACCATTCGTTCGTTTAGCGAGAGAAGCTGATGTTTTATGTTTTATTCCGAGTGTCTTACTCACTGTAGCGAAGAATAAACTCATATAGCCAGGTCCATTGTCACTCAGCAAATAATCCACTTCCGTACGTGGCTATAATTTCAGACACGAAGAATTTTGCAGTAGTATGTTGGGAAGTTTCCCCCATTACAATATAGTATTAGTCTTGTAGCTAATGGAACGAGGGCTTTAGGGTCCTGTTTCTAAGAAAGTCACATGGTAGGACGCGGCAGTCATTGGCTGGTTGTCGGTCACGTGATAACCTCGTGCAAGAGAGTTAATGGCGAGTTGATTGATAATATGAGTGTGGCTGAAATTATCCAAACATTGTGTATTAATGTGTGATAAGGAAGTGATTAAAAAGACCTAAAAAGACGACGCCGTCCGTAACAAGTATAGGCCGTTTCATCAGGTACTGGGATAAAATTGACAAATTTACTGAAATGGCATACAAATACCAAAATAAGTTTATTTCCTTGCTCCGTGGTTCGACTTCATACTTTATGATCCATGGAGACAAAAGTAAACGGCCGTGTCGGTACGAGTAAAGGGTTAAGTGGTGCTGTCCGTGGATTAGTAGGTATTTTCGATTGTTGGCAAATTTCACATTCTCGAGAAATATTTTTTACATCCACTACTAGCTTTGGCCAGAAAAATTTACTGTTAAGAGTTGGAATTAGTCGGTTTGGGCCATAATGTCCCAAGATTGTGTGCCATTCTTTCAACAATTTTGCTGTATGTTTGTCTGGTATACACAAAGTATAGTTTTGCAGTTGAGCTCTCTGCTCTTTCTTCCCTCGCGGAGTGAGACTTTATACGATAGACTATTCTCGATATAATAATTTTCTGACATTAAAATAATTTTCTGGCTGCTGCGTTATCTGCAGGTAGCTCGTCATTTTTTTAAATAAAGATAAATTGGTGCAAAGTAGGGATCTATCATATAATCTGTCTCCGTGATTTCTTGAGTATTCACTGTCTGTGCTATTTCATCTGTCAAGGTCTCGTAGTTCGTTTCTGTCGGTGGTGACTGCAGGTCTTGGGACCCATCGAGTGAATTCATCCATCTCGTCTTTTTCATCAGGTTGCTCCTGCTCTCGCTGTGGTTGCATCACTGCATCATCGCCCTGTGCTTCTGCAGTCTGTCCCTGTGTGTCACTGTCTGCATGTATAGCCTGCGTATCCTGTCCGCTGCCATGTGCACCGTATAATGTATAATCGTGCAATATACCTGCAATTTACCGATGTAGCTGGACTCCAAGTGCATCAGACCTTCGCAATCGCATACAGAAATTAGCACTATAACTGGCAACGTCAAGCAAACAAACACAAAGTAGGTCGTAGCTAGGCGTAGTCATGAAGCAAGCCCCGCCCCCAAACAAATCGCACCTGGGAAAAAAAAATTTTTGCGGACTGCAATACTGATCTGCTTGAATGAATAACATTTATGAGGATAGAAAATAACGTGCATTTTCTGTGTCTTGAGCCTCATGAAACCGACAAAAGTGTCCTGAAATTGTCCTGAAATTTTGTAAACGTTGGGTCCTGAAATTTCACTTCTTGCTCCTGGGAGCCCTGATTTATGCTACATCAAACTACAGTCTTATTTTTGCTACACTTGTGCTTTTCCGTTTACTCTCATGCCTGCTATTCAGTTGCAGCCGATTGATAATTTGGCAGTGATGTATCATGGTGCTGTAAATGTGACCGAAAGACTTGCAAAATATTCCAGTTTGTAATATACCGTTATGTGTCTGTTTATTAAAAACACAGTGCAACAATGAAGAACACTGAACAATTTCTGTAGTATTTTGGTAACTGAATAAAATTTTACAACTAATGTCACAATACTGACTCACCACTAATCAATAAATAGGCCTAAATATCCTACGTTTGTAAAAAAAGACAATTTTTAGCACTCAGTTTGAGCAAGCAAATGCAATACATAAATGTTTTACATCTAGAAATACAAACCTTTTGGTACGTGCTTACCTAACCTACGTCCGCCCTTTACTAGAGTAAAACTCAATTATATGGTCTCCGCACTTCAAATGTGATGTAGACACCATCGAAAAAGTTCAGAGGCGTTTCACCAAACGCATTCCAGGTTTCGGTAATTACAGCTATGATGAACGTTTGAATCTACTACATCTGCCTAGACTTGAGAGTAGACACTTGTGATACGATCTCATCTGGTGTTATAAAATACTTTTTGGTCATGTAAAAGTATGTTCGTCAGATTTGTTTAACTTCCGAGTGAGCAGTACACGTGGGCACCCTTACAAGTTATTCAAGCACCATTGTAGTAATACCACTAGGTCTATTTTCTTTACTGAACGCGTCATAAATGTTTGGAATAGCTTGCCACCTGATATTGTTAATTTTTCCACCTTGATAGCATTTAAACGATCAATAAATATGTCTGGGAATAATAAATAATGTCTGGGACATGAGCTTTTTATGCAATTTGAAACAGCCCATCACTGACTAGGTACAAATTAATATAATTAAAACAGGGGTTCCCACTCAAATGACAGAATCAAAATTCAGGACTAAAACACATGCAGATGCTATCGTGGCAATTTGGCTAACAAGAACAGTGTTTATAATAGCAATCTTATACAAAGTGTACAAATTGACCTGTTTAGTGACACCTGGCACATACAGTGGGCTGACATGAAAAATTGGGTGTAGCAGCATCCCCTTGATACCGTCCCACATCTTTCATTGCCCTTTCCTTACTGTACTTTTATTTACCCTTCCCTTCACAATCAGTGTTGCAGCCAACGTGGTGGCGGGCACGGGGCCCAGGCCCCATCCGAAACTGTGAAAAAAATTTGCGAGGACAACGGTTGCAGTGTGTGTATCGAAAACCTGGGTATATGGAACAACAAAGCCCTTATAAATTCCATGTTACCATATTTTTATGACATTTTCACAGTGACAGAAACTACCAGAAAATGAATTTGAAACTACACAACTTTTGCATTCTCTTTCAGCTTCTGGTGGCTTCGCCCCCAAACCTCCACCGGGGCTCTGCCCCTGGACCCCACTGGGGGACTTCCATCCCCCAGACCCCCTGTGCCCCCTCTGAAATAAAATTCTGGCTGTGCCACTGTTCACAATGTCAGTGTCAGTGCTAAAGTGCAGGTTTCTTCACTACTGTGCGTGTTGAACGTCTTTTTCAGGTTGCCAGTGGGCTGACCACTGTCTGTGTTTATCAGGTGTATTGCTGAAACAGCAGCTCGTTTCGCTGGCTGTGATTCTGTGGCTGAAGACTTCCGCTTGTATGCTCTTATGCTCTTCAGCTGTGTAGCACGTGATGACACATTATCATTGTCATTGTCTGCTTCCACATTGCTTTCTGTCATGTTCTCACTATCTGTGGCGCTGTGCTGAGTAGCAATCTCGGTGTTGCCAATGAGAGAAGTGTAGAACTTCGGGTATGTGTGTGGAATATAACACATTTGTTTCCTTATGTCTTTAATTTTTTTGCTGCTTATTGGTTTGTTAGTTGCTGGTTTTAGCATTGTTGATAAGTCAACATGTGGCTGACGCACCTTTTAACTTCACCGTTTTCAACTAAAGTTGGTCAGTATTGTTGACCAAGAAAACTTATTTGGCCAACAAACCATGTCACACACGGGAAAAATAAACGACAAAAAATGACCAACAGTGCAGACGACAATGAAGCACTAGCAGCATATATTTGGCTGACACAGCGATGTTTGCTTTTGTTTGGTCCTTGCCGTTTTGGAAGGTCTGGCAGGTCGATATCATAATCAACATGCTGAACAGCAGTTGAAATAGCTTTGAACAAAATCTCCTTTGCCGTGCCTGATTCTTCATCTTTATAGAAATTTGTCAACACTGGACTTCAGCTTATTAGCAGTTAACTTCTCATAATTGTATGTTAAGAAACACAAAACTTCAGAAATAATAACATTCACCATAACATAGAATATCTGTTATCTATAAAAATATTGCACTGTTTAGCAAAGTTTTTGTTCACTGCAGGAGACAGCTTTGCGAGTCTCAGCTACTTATTTCGTCTTGCCGAACAACCATTTCTAACATTGTGTGCGAAGTGTGTGGTGCTATACAGGGTGGTCCAGCTAAAGTGAAGCCAACTTACATTTTTGCTTGTAACATTTGAATGCATAGGCAAAATTCAATGATTTTTTTGCAAATGTAATAACAGTTCAGACACACACATTGGGAATCATAAAAATTTAATATTGTTCGTCAGATGGCGTAACCAGGTTAGGTATTTTCTCCCTTGTTACATCTCTCATTTTACCAACTTACTCGCATAGGCCGATAATTTTACGTTTTGACGAACTTAATAAAATTCTATGGTAAAATCGTCTGGTTTTGCTGGTATTTGTTAGCTTTTGCTTTTAAAATAATACCTTTGGGAATAACTACCTGTTTCTGCATTTTGATGGGTAAAATAACACGAGAGGACAGAACTGTTATAAAGGCGTTACGGGTGGAAAAGAACTGGGGCTCTCGCCGCTTTCTGAAGGAATTTGCCAGCAAAGCTTGGTGCAGATCAAGCCTTGACTGACTCATCAAAAAAATCAATGCTGGATTTCTTAAAATTTGCATCATACCACTTCTTGTTGTATGCAGTTTACATTTGCAAAAAATCATTGAATTTTACCTATGGATTCAAATGTTACCAGTAAATGTAAGTTGGCTTCACTTTAGCTGGACCACCCTGTATGTGCACTGCAACAAGACTACCTGAAGGTAGCCTTCTTTCAAACATAGTTTTTGACAGACATGTAGCGATACCTACAACAGAGGCCTAACCATTTATGTGCATGAAGATACTGCAGAGGGTAATGAAAATTTTTTTTTTAAAAAGTTAACAACCATTAATTACTGGGTAACAATTTCAATTAACAGTTAACACTGCTTATAGACATAGGTTATACAATTTCTTAAAAACTATATTTTTCTGGCATCGAGTTGCAAACTGTGACAGATGCACCATGATGCCGTTATAGTTTTTTTTAACAAAAGTCTTACGGAGTGACAAAAATGTCGACAATATCTCTGAAACAGCTGACTAAGATGCATATGGTGAATGTATATTGATATAATGTTGCTGTTGATGTAATTTCAATTGTAATGTTTTATATCTCATGATGAATTATGTGATTGTTCAATAATGAAACTGTCACAGTTTGAGAAGATACACTTCACTCCATTAAACTTTCAAAATTCAGCATACTTGTATTCATATCTTGCTCAAGCAAGAAACACAGATCAGTGAATTGTCTCAAAGACAACAATCACAGAAAAGTGCAGCATCATGGAAATGCTGCAGAACAATGACACATTTAACATCAGTCTGTAAGCAAATACAGATGCAAACATAATACACTCATTTTGTTCAGCAAGTGTCTTCTATCCTCCCAAAAGTAGGGTTAAAATTAGGTGCAAATTCCCCCACTTTCAAGCTCAAGTCCTCTCCCTTTTCAGGCTCTTTTCCCTACCTACTTCCACCTCAATGCACCCCTTTTCCTTGCCCCCTGTCAGTAGTAAGACCCTAGCTATGCCACAATTTTGGCCACTGCCCAGCTCTAGCTACTTATTTACTTGCTTGCCTACTCACAGCATCCGCGCGGCCACGTGAGGCATTCTATGCACGCCATACGGGTTAAATATTCGTTGGCTCCTCACAACAAGCTTAGGAAATGGCTAGCACACAGCTATCTATTTTACTTACTCACTCCAGGCATCTTCCATTTATCTGTTCATCGAAAAACAAATGCATAGCCTTCAGGACACTTAGGACGAGGCCTTTTACTTATTTTTAGTGGCAGACACCCACACAGCCCAACTCTAGCTACTTATTTACTTATTTATTGTCGAGGCTAAAAATAGACATGTTGCCGAGTTAAATATTCTGTGCACACCATACGGATTAGATATTCATTGGATTTTTACCGCGTCTTGGAGGAGCTTTCAACATGACCCAGTTGTGATTCTCATTAATGCTAATTACGACGTCGTTATTTTCCAGAATTTGAACTTTGTGAATAATGAACTGTTCACCACCACCGTGTGAGCTTAAATTCTCCAGATAATGAAATAAATTGCCATCCGTTACCTGAATGTGATATATTTCCTCGCTTTGCGCTAAGTTTTTCGCTTCGATAATATAGTAATAGCCAGTTTTATTATTGTACAGTTT
>Ga0209367_1008110_pt1 | contig 14383 bp, 6 predicted proteins | sample WorMetLIZISLAND2_FD_187412 | JGI IMG/M metagenome (GOLD analysis project Ga0209367, IMG submission 187412) | Marine gutless worms symbiont microbial communities from Max Planck institute for Marine Microbiology, Germany - Olavius geniculatus... ... | reverse complement strand
ATCTTATACATAGCCGGAGTTATGACAGTTTAAAGCATTGTCTAATTTTCCCCATAGGCGCCATTGTAATTTTTCATATTTTTGTAAAAAAAATAGGTGAAAATGTTGAATTTAAATTTTGTAACCCTCAAAAGGCACTTCCTTGCGCAAAACCGCGTCATATGAGCCATCGTGCGTTAAAATCAGTTCGGTCGTTTTTCCTGTAGAAGACGGCAAGAATAAAAAAGGGAAGGGAAGTCACAAAAAGTCACGCAAGAGTTATATTTCACCTATTCGTGGGGAAGCCCCCCGTAAACAGATTTTCACCAAATTTTGCGTATCAGGAGATATGCTGGACATAATCATCTGTGCAAATTTTGGTGTGGAAAAATTAAGGGGTTTTGGAAATACGAGGGGTCAAATTTTGGAGTTTCCCATTGAAAAGGCTGGTCACCCTTACAACAGGGCTGGCGCTACCGCACAGCCTGTGATATTTTTCTATGGTACACCTAACTTGTTAGGTCAACCAAGACGCAGCTTAGGCTTATGTGTAGGCTACTAAGTTTTGTTAGCTCCAAATACCGCAAAATTAGTTGTAGGCCCAGTACACGCGAGATTTAACATTAACGTTCAAAACTGCAGTGACGGTGCTAACACTTTGTTCGTTATTGTGCGGTCGCTCAAATAGGTCGTAATACTGGTGTTGCCTGTCCGTCTGTTTCTGCGTTTGTCTCATACGGGTTACCTCGCAAAAAAGAAAAAATGTTAGCCAGAGCATGACTAATTTTTGTACCAATTTTTAATTCAAACGGTCAAATGTCGGGGTTAAACAGTGTTTGAACTGAGAAAAAAAATAGCTGAGGGTTGAACTTTTCGACGGTAGGAGCTCGACCAAAATTGTAATGTAAATCGTATGTATGTAGTATATATATCTGACCCCCCAGTACATAATTTGACAATGTGTTAAGAGAGTTGAAAAAACAGTTGGGGGGTTCAACCCCCAACCCCTCCCCCCCGGCAATTCAAACACTGGGATTAAGGTTGGCATTCAGGTTAAAATTATACAATTATAGGCGAACGGCCGCACAATTACGTCAGCACTGGGCCGACATTTTTTCTAGTTTTGAATCGCTAGATGACAGCATGGTATAGTGACGCTGCGTAACGCTGCTGTCCATGCGTCCACTGCCTGTAATACCCCGTTTACACGATGAAGCAAACATCAAGCAAATTTAGAGCACACGTCGTGCACGTGTAGGCCTATTTTCAATACGTTTGCTTTATGTTTGCTTCATCGTGTAAACGGAGTATACGCTGGCATCAGTTTAAACTGATGAGTGTATGTATCTTTTGTATATAATTCTTACAATGGATAATAAGCCTAATCTACAAAGTTTATTTTAGAACATGGCTAGAAAGTTTTAAAACTATTAAAATTAAGTGATTTCGCTATAATGATAATAATTTTTAAAGTAAAATTAGTTTCTTATGCTGGTTAGTTGGCGAAATTGCTATTTTAACAGCGATTTTATTTGCTCGTATCAATAAGTAGTTGCAAACACTACATGTGTGTCCAACGGTTTTGAAACGGATAGTGCACGCAACGACGCATTTCGCTGGAGAAAAAAAACTCTCCCAGAAAATTGAGTTACCGATAGACATTGCTAGGTTAGGCCTACATTAAGTTTACCCAAACATAGGTCCTTGGTCATAACTGTTTTGGACGCCATTTCTTCTCGTTTTCCGTTGTTTCTCATTGCTGATATTTTATCCGCCGACCCTGGACGTCAGTCGTCTCACATTGAAATATTTCTTGCGTCATTCATTTCGACGTCTAAAAATTGAAAGAGCCTAGTAAGTAAGGTCAGATCAAATTCAGACGTAAGGTTGAAGCTTGGGCAGCCATTTGTAATAGAAGGACCCTACTCGTACCCGCTATCCGCCAAAATGTTTAATTTTTAATTAGTTTGTGGTAAATGTTTTAAAAGATAAGCAAAATGGGCATGTTTTAAACTGGATTTAGCCTTCGCGATGTCAATGCGGTTTTTATTTTTTAAGCACATTTTGCTCGTTCTTGTTACATTTGGTGCAAACTGCAAACTAAAGCTACATCCTGATGAGGTTTACATGAACAAAGTCAGTTTTTTCGTTCGAGGTTTCGATATTCCATAAGCACAGAGTTTTTAAACAGTACAAACTGTACAAAGAAATACAACGTTATTTTGTAGTTTTGCTATTTTTTGAGCTGCGTATATTTTTTTCTTAAATTAAGGTAGTTGTAACTTTTTGTAATGTAGCCCTGCTGTCTTTTCTGCAGCACGGTGTTTTATTGCTTACACTTCGAACTGTACGCATTTATTTCTGCGCTGGTTGATGAAATTTGCATGCATGCAACTACATCTGCACGGATCGTTGCTTGTTGTAGCCTTTCTAGTCTACAACGAATCGAATCAAGTGTAGATCGGGCTTGGATGGCTGCTGCTGCTGCTGCTTGTACGTGGATCATCAGTACACGTCATGCATCGCTGCACGGACATAACGCGCGTAGGTCTACGCTCTAACGCATTCGTTTCAGCTGCTCGGTGATTGGTGATTGTGAACAAATCCTAGGCTATATGACGCCGTCAACGACCGTGTGACTAACGTACCACATCAACAACAACAACTGGGTCTATGACGATGACGATGACGACGACATAGTTCGTTAGTGTTGGGTTGTTTACGTCGCCGGATTTCTCTCGTTACGACCAGTTTGCCGTCTGATCTACGTCGCACGTTCTCTATCCAGTCAGATCAGTCTACATCAAGCGAAGCCTCTTACATGAAGCTAAAGCCTCACTGTTCCACCGAGCGTTCTAAGTTGAACGCTGTTACCGCATTTATTTCACCAGTCCGCGGCTGTTCTTGAGAAGTTGGGACTTGAGCCTTTTTGAGACTTGCGCTTTGTTTGACATATTATTTAGGCCTATTGATACTTAAAGTCTATTAATGATAACACAAGAGTGCTTGATGTTTGCTGCATTTTTTACCATGTTGACGCTGAAAATTCAACCAATATCTAGCGCTCCATTTTCAACGTCCGGGTATCGCAAAAACCCAGGAAGGAAAACGTCCGGGGTGCCACTGACCAGGAGGGGGGAAAACGTCCGACAGGAAACATGTCTAGGGAGAAATGTCCTACACCCTTTTCATCTGTTCGACACGGTGTAAAAAGTGATTTAGCGATCGAACGTTGGCAGTCTGATGGTGGTGGGTGGCTTTACAATGCTGTATAGATAATAACTGAGTATTGTAACGTCGTATGATATAACCTTACAAAAAGGGAGGTCAGCAAATTACTAAAATTAGGTTTACACGACACTATAGAAACAAGGAAGAAATACTGTAACTTTACAGTGCTGTATGGCCCCGGGATTAATATTGCCGACGAGCAGTAGTAAGTATGATGCTATAATATCTTAATCGTCGTGCGCTAATAAACTGGCGTGCTGTGGTCGCTATAGTCGAGAGTGGATTAGCACGTGTCGGAGCGAGGTTTTAGCGGCGAGGCTTGATTGAAGACAGCCAGTGGAACATCTGACAGTTAAGCTGTGCCTATACAGGCAAAACTACCACGCACGGAGACTGGGGACCGTCCGGTTTTCCTCAACTTTTGAGACTCCGTGGCGGGTGGACCGGCAATGTATTGGACCCCCTCAGCTTCTGAGAACAATGCCGCAAAAAACCATAATTAAAATTCTAAACTTATCTTTAACATGAATTCATAAACATATCAATGTTACGAAATGCGTAAGTTGTTTTAGTAAGAATGCGTCGAAACACATTTTGTTAGTCGGAAAACACTTACAGCGTTCGCCGAAATTGTCAAGCTGGCTAAGGGGCAAGACAAAAAGGAAAAAAGGTATGCCGGAGAAAAAAAAACAAATATGAGAGAAAAATAAACAACAAAAGAAAAGAAAGGAAAGTGGTCCCCTTCAATTTTTAAAACGTGCTCGCACCCGTGGTATCGCGAGCGTGGACCAGTGTGCGGTCAGCTTAGTAACTCCACTCACGTCGCCACAGTTAGCGGATCACTGAGGGTTAGTCGACCTAACCACCTACAAGAACGTTTATCAAAGCACCGTGTAAAATACTAGCAAACGACCGGATGGGCGTTTAGAAACCTACGATAAACCATATACTGACTTTTCACACATCAAAACCGCTGCTGGTGTAAGTACATTTTTTGCAGAACGTGTTACCAACGTTTATAATGTTATGCCTGAAAATGTTGACTTAGCTCTGCGTTTAAGCGCACTACCAGATGCATAAAATTGCCCGATTAAACTGCTAGTGATTTCTACTTGTCGAAAGGCGGTCAAAAAGTTTTGAGCTTCGATATAGTAAACTAAAAAAGTTATTGTCTATACATCAGTAAAATGCATCTTTCTTGCATACTCGTGCGGGCGTGTTGGAAATGTGACGTCATTGTAATTTATGACGTCACAACTTTAACCTTGCCACAGATTGTGCACTTTAAATATTCACCTACTTACTTACGATTCGGAGCGCTAATGCGAGCAGAATTTGAATCAAACTGGTAGTTGCATAAAGCTCTGGATTTGTTAGATGCTGTCAATTTTTGTAGACTTGTGTCGTAAGCCCTACAACTTGCAGTGCATTTGCTGTAGATTTTCGATATACTGCTGATTTGATGTAGGCTTACAACAAATCTAAGCGAGTGGAATACCGACCGCAGTGTTTAAACGAGCCTAGTTAACAAGTTCTTGTTATGCAAACGAACTGGGCGGGACAAGTAGTGCAAACTGTTCTGTATTATAGGCCTATACTGCGTGATTGACAGAAAGCCGCAATATGTTTCTGTCGGCAAATTATTGGATCGCTCGATCGACTGGCAGAGCGTGACGAAACATTTTCCGCTCGGGCGCCGAGTTCGGTAAATATGTAAATCCGATACTATATGATTACATATCCGCCTTGCACGCATGGACGACCGCAGTCTTAAAAATAACGATCTGGTTTATCGAGACCCAGGGAGGCTGCGCAGAATTATTACTGGCATGATGTGAAACATGGGCAGCATTATTAGGTTTCAGTTGTGTTCTGGCAATTTTATTTTAGTTGCTTATTTTACTTCCTGCAAGTGGCAGGACGACCACTGCTAGGCCTATTATGTTGTCCTCAGACTCACTGACGTAGCCATAGTGGGGCACTGGGGGCATGTGCCCTCTAGAAGCCTACTTAGTTACTCAAAATAGTGTCAAAATGCACAAAACACTATTTTTACACATACAAAAATCCAAACATTTTTGCTAAAAGGGTGGCTTAGTCTATAGAGTGTTTACACGATCCAGCCAAACGTCCAGCAAACGTCCAGCTCCATTATAACATATGGCAGCAAACGTCCAGCAAACTTCCAGCAAACTTTCAGCAAACGTCAAGCATTAGCACGTGTATTTTGAATACATTTGCTGAAAGTTTGCTGGGCGTTTGCTGGATCGTGTAAATACCACATTAGTTGGCTGGCGTGGGAAGAGGTGCCAAATGTCTCCCTATATCCAGATCCTGGCTACGCCACTGCCCAGACTCTACCCTTTGTCGCCGCTTTTCGCCCCCTCCCCCTTCGGCAGTGTTTATTTGTTTCTTAGTGTATTTTTGACGAATTGTGGCGTGCTTGTGATAAGCGAAAGCGTTAATGCGATTCCTTGGTTGGCTGCTGCTGCCGCTGACTACAACAGAATGGCTAGTCTCAGCGAGTGTAAATTAATAAAGGAGAACGTCTTTTTTTACTTTAATTAAAGGTTGAAATCAAATAACTGCACGAGTGTATTCATTAGGCCTAAATATGTCAAACCGTCAAACGCATGGACGATAGCGTATATCAACTTTAAAAGTAGGCCAAAGCTACGCATGGTTAGATGTAAATTTTAGATGTAACACAATTTTTGCAAAAAAATTTAAAATCAGCAAATTGTAAGTTTTTTTTCTGTTTCGTCGCATAGTTCAGATCTGACAAATACGTTTATTTCTTTATTTGTTGTATATAAATTTATAGCACAAAAGTGCAAAGCAACATATTATTTTGTTGGTGGTATAAATACAGAAAAAATATTGTCGAGATGCGTTTGAAGGATAAGAACTGTAAAAATTCTCACTGCACGTAGATGATTAAAACACGATGGTTTGGCGGTGTACTGAAGTAGCCAGTAGTATTTAAATATTGATAAAATAATTGTCTCCTGATGACCATTTAGATGCTACTTCAAATAGACCAAGTAAAATTTTTGACGGTTAGAATTAACATGAGCGGCGCTAGAAATCTGAAGCTGCAAGGGGGGGACAACGGGGGCAAGGGCCAGGGCACACGGGCAATAATTTTTGTATGAGCCAAATGTCGAGGGGAGAGACTTGCGCCCGATTTTGATTCCAGATTTGGGTGATAGAAGTTAGTGGGACTACCTGGTCTAAGAATGTCATGCAGCTACGTCTCTGTTATAGGGTGTTTACACGATCCAGCAAACGTCCAGCAAACTTCCAGCAGATGTATTCAAAATACACGCGAATTGCTCGACGTTTGCTGGAAGTTTGCTGGATGTTTGCAGGATCGTGTAAACACCCCATTAGTCGCCCGTATTGTCAGGGCGGACGCGAAGTGTCAGACAATGGTCAACACATGCAGAGCGCTGCGCACCAACGACAACATTGTCTGCAGCATATAGTCTATACTGTACCCCTAGAGGCGCCTGCAGTCGCCGTAGCCGTACTTGACATAACTGCACTTGGCCACTGCACCGTGAAGCCTGAGTTACCTACTCACTTGAAGCCCGGCGCACCTGTTGTGACGTCATCATCATCGTGACACCTGCAAAAAGACTATGTCTACTAACATCAAAACTGTCATCTGTCATCTCTGTCTTCAGCTGCTCTACGGTAAGCCATCACTGACTGGTCATATTTGTAATGAAAATTTTTTTTACTATCTATTGTAGAAAGTTAAATAAATAAAATGACAAATAACAAATAAAAATAACAAATGAAAAAATATATATATGTGTAAAAATGTAAACTAAAATAATCATAATGAACTATAAAACATTGTCAAATTACAGCCCTTATCTACTGACTTTGAATATTCCATCGTAGCTTAACCAAGTTTTAATTAACTGTAGAATTATGTATCGATTATTTTACCTCTGTTGATTTGATTTTGATATATTGAATATCAAACGTACATGCATACGTAAAAAGCATCAAATCAAGTCACAAAGTAACTTACGGCGAAACAGTAACTTGAAGCAAATATTGAATTATCTTGAATAAAGAAACCACGTGCATTAAGTAGGCAAACTAGTTAGTAAGTATATGTAGTTAAATGTGTATTACGCATTAAACTACATATGTTATAGTTTACTAAATAACTTACTAACTAGTTTACTTACTTAATTAATATTAATACAGTGTAAATTGGCCCACAAAGTCACTTAAATGGCATTTCATTTTGTCGATCGGGGTTAACAAGGTTTATGCACATGAAAGGCAGCCAGACCATGCTAGGTAATATTGATCGCCTTTGACAATGCACGCCGGCTAATAAATAAAATTAAAGTATAAATAAATTAATTTATTTATTTGTCGCATCGATTTAAATCAATCACTGAGTATCAGGTGCGTCAGTGTCAGTGTTGGCAAGTGAGATTGACCTAAGACGTCCAACCACGCAACTGTCACGGATACGCGGTTGCATGATTAGTCACCAAAGAGCAATTTTTTGTAGAGTGACGTAAGGCAAAATCTTCCTTGACTGTTTACACAATGTTGCGCTTGGTTTCAAAAATGCAAGCATGCACATCGTGTTACAAAAATACGAAGTAAATTGCAAACAGAAAATGGGAAAAAATTAACTAGTTTACACTAAAGTGTTTTAACACAATGTTATTATTGGCCTTTTACATAGATTTTAGACTAACAGCAGTGGGAACCCGTTTTCTCAGTGGAAAAATGTGGTAATGTCGCCCTTCTACATTCATCCCCGCCTTACTAAACCCCGGCAGATGCATGGAAAAGAGATTAGCGGTGGATTTAACGCTAAACCGAAATAGAAACGTTATTTAAAACAATTCATCAGTATGTCGTTCTGTTTTCGTTTGTCCGAGATCTTGGGGCAATAGAAAAGCTCCCGTGTTTTGAACTGAATGATTGGATTGCAGCATTAGATCTTCAGCCATACCGTACTGCAATTAGGCCTACTACTACAGTTGCCTTCGCTTATATAGTAGCCACATTAACGCCAGTCCAATGGTACTACTTAAAGTACAAAAAAGCAAAAATTCGAGGTTTGCCTGACTAGTTGAAATATTACTTTACCGGGTCTGATGACACACGGGAAAAAGTAACAAGCAGCGGGACGCGTTCATTTGTCTCACGTAACACACGTGGCACGTAACGCAGTGCGATCTCACAATGTTAAATGCTATAGCTCTTCATAGGAAACCTATTTCAAAGCTACGGAGCGTCACCCGCCATATGGGATCACACAGTGTTACCTGCCACCCGACACAGGTGAACGCGCTTCGCCATGACCCCAGCCAGATAAGCTAGTACTCGATTTACCTACCCCGGAGGGATGGAAAGCTGAGTTGGCCTGGGCGGATGGTTACATACCGAGATGGTTTACCTGCCCGCAGGCAGTCACCCATCAAAAACTAACCCGGCCCGGCGTAGAGTAAGCTAAGTAAATTCGTTGATCGGATGTAACGCGTTACCTCTAGCCCAAGCCATTAACCAGGTGACGCTTTCTGGCATTGGCAGCGTATCGACGAAGAGCTATGCGCATTTTACACTTTTTGTCATAACAATAATTATTCCAAAAAATACAGCAGCTCTAAAAAGTAAAAACATCTTAGCATTATAACGACCAGTTGACAATAAGTTTTAAAGAACAGTGCACCAAATGCTTTTAAAACCGTTGCAAAAATTCAGAATGATATGTCTGTCGTGTTAATTATTGATTTAGATTGCAACGAAAGTCTAGTCATTTGTAGTTTACTGAAAAACTAGGTAGACCTATCTACTCAGGTTGGTTGTGAAATTGCGCTTGCTGTCTATCGTTGTCCGACAGTTGGCCGAGCTTGCCAAAATTCTTAACATAGGATCTCTTCAAGTGATCGGAGACTAATGCTATTCGTTACTACGATTAACAGAAATTCGGCTTTTGACCGGACTATTCTGTTTTAAAGCACGAAGTTTCGTTAACAAGCCACAAAAAAATAAAACAGCGAAATTCACGTAAAACTTACCGTACGCCTGAAATCCATGTGGTCCAGTTTTCACCCCCTGCTATCTGCCAGCCGTATTCCGAATTTTCGATAGGGGCCTACTCTGATATGTAGATCCATCATGTGCATCCCTTTGTTGTCAGCTGATTATCAGAGGGCAGTGGCACAAAAACTTCAGGGTACGCTACCCCCTCTTTCAGGAAGGGAACACAGCTTTTCTGATTTTCTAAAATACGTAAAAAGATCATGATATACAAGAAATATTTTAGATTGTGTCCAATCTAATGTACTCCTCGCGAGCATTATTTTTTTTTTGTATTCTTTTAACTGCTTTTTAGTTCCTTTCTTTTCGCACCGCAAATAGGGGTGCCGACAGCATCACCTCGCCGACAGCATCAACCGTGCAACTGACGTCATCACGTCACGTGACCCCAAAAGGTCAAACTCGTGACCCCATTATCTTTGAGGCGCCATAACTCCATAACGGTGCTAAATAGACGCATGGTCTTGTCCATAGTGACCAAGCGTCTATCTAGCACCGTTATGGAGATATGGCCGTTTGAAGTTCTTCCAGGAAGGCTCTTCCAGGAACAGAGGTCGGTCGTCGGTCAGTCGGTCGGTCCTCAATATTACACTGATCTCATATACTCCTCTTCGCTACGTTAGAAACGTAGTGCGCGAGGAGTAAAAAAATATTGCCTAATTGTCAATATCGTGTTTTATGTCGCTCTAAATGTAGTTGTTTGCTGCCGTTTTATTCAACATCAGTGTCTGTAGCTGAGCAAATTACAAATTTACAGTAAGTTGAAACGTATTTAAAGTTTAACGTACAGAGTTTTAAAACAAAGCGCAAAAATTCAAGCGAGTTTGTGCTTTTGGGTGTCCATTTTAGTACTACGCCAAGGCTGATTTCTAGCTTATACCGTTTGACTGATGAACTGCAGGAAATCAGACGTTAATACCTTACTTAAGCCCAGATTACACTGTGCCGACAAGTCGGTGTTTGAACGCTGTGTGGGCGTGGTGATAAATTGTTTAAATATCGAGTCCAGGTTTCAGCTGGGTTTAACTGCGCGCACCAAATCCGTCTGTCTTTCTCCGTTGCAGCTGCACGTTTTCGTCTCGTCTCGTGCAACGTTGCAGGCCACACGTATCACGCGATTCAGACTGAACCTACCACATCGTTATACTCTAATCAACTATTTTGTACTACAGAAAAAGAATTTCTGATATGCTAGAGCGAGTGTAGCATATACAGGGTGCGACAAAAAAGTATTCCCTAGAGTTGTCTGCCATTTTCCGAGCAACCGCTTGGAATTATAACGCGAATTTATATACATTTATTACCTGTTTATATCTGCATATACGGACTAAGCGATATTTGATATTCTTTTGTTATGGCAAAGTTACCAGTTTTTTGTAAGACGACGTGGTGATTTTGCACGTTCAACACCTTAGTGCTGTAACGAGTTATGCGAATCGAAAGAAACATCTTGTTTCTTTTGTGCGCGCATCTTGCTGCTCGTGACGTCAAAGTGTCGTACATTTCACGGAAAAGTTGATAAAGCATAGAAAGTAATTTTTTGCCTCTTTCCTTGGGCACCACGGTTTTGTGTCAGCTGCAAAAAATGCATAACCAAACATTATGTACTCTAAAAAAATTATCAAATATGTACCTCTTTTACTTTTATCAGTACTTTTTTATTAGTACTTTTTCTGCGGTTTTATAATTCCTATCCCTTCTTGAAATAAAATGTCCTAAAGGTGGCAGCGAAGTCTAGACGCTGACGCTGACAAGCGGCATCACGAACCACAGTTTGCTGCTCTGCAGTTGTAGGCCATTCTCTCGGCCTTTGATGAGGACAAATGCATGTGGTAACAGTCTTCTCAGATGTTTTCAATCCACTTCTACGATTTTGTAACAAATAATATTGCAATATTATTTTTTTTATTTTTGTCTGTGTGTGTGTTTTGTGACTGCAGCGTTGACGGTTCACGATGGCGGCAGACTGCTGGTGCGTGCTGAACCGAGTTCATCAGTCGATGACAATGACGCCATCTTCTTAGCTCTTAGCTCCACGACTATAAGCCAATACCCCTATCGCTATCACACCTGCTCTTGTGGGCTAATTTGAAAGTAATCACTCTGACTACAATGTTGACAATAATGACGCCGTCTTCTCAGCTCCGCTGCCACTGCGACTTCAAGACGTCGCCCAACCCGACAAACAAGAGTCGGAAGGCGTCAGGAAAAAACAAGCTTAACTGCAGGCAAAAGTTGATCTTCTAAGGACATCAGGAAGTGTTTCACCTCAATCGTGTTCATCTTTCGCTGGCAGCAAACGCAAAAAAATATCTTGACTGGACAATGCTGACAATTACGTTTAAGGACATGAGAAAGCGTTTCATAATGCTGTTAATCCAAGATAAACTTTGACTTGAAAAAAAGTTGATCTTTTAAGGACACTGGTGACTGATTACTAGAAAAAGTCTTGAGTCAAAAAAAGTTGGTCGTCTAGGGCATCAGAGAATAAGTATCCCGAAGAAAAAGAGAGCGCTGATGTTCTTAATAAAAAAAATTTTACGTCAGAAAGTTGATCTTCTAGGGACATCAGCGACTGTCTAATGGACGCGAAAGGCGTCAGGAAGAAACGTTCCAGCCAAGACGAAGCTCCAGTTGCGTTCTCTGACGATCTGCAAGACTCAGAGTCAGACTCTACGTCGTCAAAGCGAGCCGTTAGTATGTTGCGTATGGGGAAGCGGCGTGTGGGCATGCTACGAATGGGAAGACTGCAGCAGCAACCGGAAGACGTTACGGACACGGAGGCCGTCAGAAGGGCTGTCGGTATGTTAAGGATGGGACGCTCGGGCGACGAGCAACATGATAAACGGGCCGTCAGCATGCTCCGCATGGGACGTGGTCAGCAAAAGGACTTGATAGACAGCACGCGGTACGTTAAACCGCACGGTATGTCGTGGTTTTCCTGTAGGCCTATGCTTCATGTGTGAATTTGCTGTACATGATGTACAACATAATGTACCTGAAGTATTGGTTGTATAGGCTACAGCATGGGACGTGGTCCGAAAGAGCTGCAAAGAGCTGCTGCGGCGGGACAGGTGGATTATGATAATGATGATACAACGGACAACGACAAGCGGGCCGTGGGGATGCTGCGGATGGGCCGCAGGTGGCGAGCGCCTGAAAACAACCAGAAGAGAGCTGTAGGTATGCTCAGGATGGGACGAAATGATGGCGGGGACCATTTGCAGCTGGGCGGCGACAACGCGGAGGCCAAACGCGCGGTGGGGATGCTAAGAATGGGACGGCGCAGTGACAAGAGGGCGGTAAGTATGCTTCGGATGGGCAGATCGGACTATGCTGATTCCGCCGCGGTCAAGCGTGCAGTTCACATGCTACGTATGGGTCGGACGGCCGCAGACAACGACATGGCAGCACCAGACGACGGCGCCGGGGCGGCGACACAGGGGTTGGAGAAAAAAGCGGTCGGCATGTTGCGAATGGGGCGTCGTCGATCGAATGGTGCCGGGGAGAAGCGAGCCGTGAGTATGTTACGCATGGGCAGACGAGACGCGGATAAGAAAGCCGTCGGAATGCTCAGAATGGGCCGTCGTCGCCTAGCCTCAGCAAATGATGAGCTGGACACGTCGTCCAGTGAGGCTGCAGATAAGCGAGCTGTTAGCATGCTCCGCATGGGATGAACAGTTGACACGTGTACCGGTTAATGACAAACATTCTACTTCGTGATAACCAATAGCCAAGCAAGACTACAATAACTCTCTATTAACTATCCTTATTAGTATTTATTCCTTATAAGATTAATGCATTGTGTATATTTGCATTTAGATAGACTAAGAGTCATCTAGCCGTTAGATACAGGGTGTGCCAAAAATGTCCCAAATTGTTTTTGTCAGAACTTCGTCAAATCTCCGCCAAATTTTACAATTTTTGGCGTACAGATAGCCAAGACGATAGAATTATGCAAGGTACACTCGTTGTCTATTTCGCTTAATTTATAAACGCACTACCGCGTAAAACACAGATGATACAAATTGTTACATTACGCGATGATTATCAGTATTAGATTGCTCATTTTTTAGTACCAATTTGACAAAGAGGTCCATGTGATGTAATAATTTTGTGGTATTAAATATTTTACGGTGAAAATAGCAGACAACAAAATAACTGATTGATTATTATTATTATTATAAAACTCGGTTTATAATGCACGTTAAGTCTTTCACAGCGTGAAGAATCTCAAGTGCAGAAATTTGAGCTCAAAACACATTTTATTCATGAATGAGAGCTGTGCATGTTGTTCAGTTGATCGTTAACTCTGCTGTCAGCCGTGGCGTCGCGTTTAAGCCATTGTGTACACTTTGGACATAAATTCTGATAATTTGGAAGCAAGTTGTTACACAAACTTATAATTCTACTGAATAAATCACATTTTAGTTCTCCGTGTTCTTAATCAAATCGTTAGAACTTTTAAGGAGACAACAGCTTTACAATTTGGAGCATCTGCGTTTTACACAGTAGTGCGTTGACATAAATTATGTGAGGTGGACATTGAGTATACTTCACATAATTTTATTGTCTTGGCTATCGATGTGTCAAAAATATCAAATTTTGTGGAGATTTGACAAAGTTCTGACACATTAAGTTGAAACATTTTTGGCACATCTTGTTCACACTGTGTCCGGAAAAAAGTAATTCCCTAGACATCCTGCAATAAAAATGTCACATCTGAATGAATCTAAATGAAATTGTGTACGCGTAATCCTCAATAAATTGCTATAAAGATTACCAAATTTCATTAAAAATATTGTTTCTTAGCGGTGTTATTAATTGTTGAATATCGGTAACACAATATCTTTGTTACCAGTTTGGCGTTACACGATAAACTCTTCTTTTACTGTAGGCCTACATTTGCGTAACCATGGGCGTTGGAACAGGGGGAGCAGAGGGAACAGCTGCTCCCCTAACTTTTGGCACGGGAGAGCAGGCCATAGCTCTTGCTCCCCCAAAAGTTTGAGCCTTCTGCACTGCGATGTTAGACTGAGTCGAATCGACTTAGACATCGCAGCGCAGAAGGCACAACCTTTTGGGG
>Ga0209367_1008108_pt1 | contig 14384 bp, 7 predicted proteins | sample WorMetLIZISLAND2_FD_187412 | JGI IMG/M metagenome (GOLD analysis project Ga0209367, IMG submission 187412) | Marine gutless worms symbiont microbial communities from Max Planck institute for Marine Microbiology, Germany - Olavius geniculatus... ... | reverse complement strand
CAGTGAAAAATAGGGGGGGGGGAGTTTTGTTAAGAGTGCATGTAAAATTGCTATGATCAGAAGCGCTAATGCTCATAGTGCACCACAAACTGTTAGACAGCTTAGAGCGCTTACAGAGACCCCATAGCTGGATTAAGGATCCGGGGCCTCCAGGGGAAAAGGAGGGAGAGAATAGAACACGAAGTGGAGAAAAAAGACGGAATGAAAGGACAAAAAGTCAGTGCAGAAAAGAGGATAAAAAACACAGAAGAGGGAGTAAAAAAACAGGACAGAAAAGAATAAAGAAGAGGAGGCAGCGAAAACATGAGCCGGATTTTGATTCTAGACTTGGGGGCGATAGAAGCCCCTGATGCTGTAGAACAAGCTGTAACTACTCAGGAAGTTGTATGCACGGGCGTATGGCGCAAGTCCATGTGCACATGGACGATATACAACAAATCCACAGCATCCCAACATGTCAAGATATTGTACAGTGGCTTGGTGACGTAACTGTAAAGTTATGATTGAGAAATCATTGGTTCAACTCCCAGTCGGGTTGCTATCAAGTGGTTACTACTAAGACGGGAGACTATCTGTGGACAGTTAAAACATCTCAATATATAACGAACACCAAAGTCAACACAGCCTTCCATCCTACCGAGTTAGGTAAATCGAGAACCGGGCTACTGATCTGTCTGGCTGGGGCTAATGCAGGGCATGTCCACCTGTGTTAGGTGGCAGGTGAACCCATATGACAGGTGATGCTCCGTAGCTCTGCGATAGGTTTCCCACACAACCTTTAACCGTTCGCCTTCGCAGCTCGCTGCACGGACTCGTTGTGCAACAAAGCATACAAGAAGTCGAAGAAGTGGAGTTTGGGTCTCAGTCTCCCGTGCCAGTCTATATTGAGAGTCCCACGAGACGTCATAAAGCCGTCCGCTCGTCACCAGGGTATTCACTGCAGGCACACGAACAACCAAGAACGTGCAAATAGCAACTGTATAGATATAATGATATCAACACAGACCTATAGGCACAGACACAGTTGATAGATAGCACACCACACCGCACAGCTGATAACCAACGTTCCAAGTTCCTGGTCGAAATACCTATTACTTCACTGTCTATGTATCTTAAGTTGGGTTGGAATACATTGAAAGAAGGAAGTACAAAATCAACGAACTAACTGCAATGCCGGCATGGACTGACTTCTAACACCCACAACACACCGTGTCTCAGAAAATGTCTCAAAAAACAGTCAAAATTGTTTTTGTTATAACTTTGTCAAATTTTTACTAACTTTAATAATTTGTGGCATGTTGATGGCTAAGACGACGAAATTATGTAAGGTGCATTCATTTTTCACCTCATCTAATTTATGTCGATGCACTACCATGTGAAACACAGATGCTCCAAATTGTTGCATAATGCTGAATTGTTGTGTCAAGTAAACGCTGTAATGAGTTAATTAGGCACAAAATACACTAAAATGTGAATTATTTAACAGAATTTAACAGTTTGCATAATAAATCGCTTGCAAATTAGAATTTATGCCTAAGTGCACTCCGCATACAAAGATACAATGGCTTAGATGCAACGCCAATGGCTGATAGCAGAATCAACGATCGACTGATCAAATGCATTCACTCATCGATTAAACATGATTTAAGCTCAGCAACAAGCTATTTTGTTGTCTTCAGTTTTCAGCATAAAATATTCAATACCTCAAAATTATTAAACCACGTCACACCTTCTGTCGAACTGATGATGCGAAGGTGAGCCATCTGACACAAATAATCACAGGGTAATGTAACAATTTGGAGCATATGTTTCATGCGGTAGTGCATTGACATAAATTAGGTGATGTGGTAAATGAGTGCACCATACATAATAATATCATCTTGGCCATCTTTGTGCCAAAAATTATCAAAGTTGATTGAAATTTGACAAAGTTATGCCAAAAACAATTTTGAATGTTTTTTTGAGACACTATGTATAGTATGAGAGGGCACGGTCTTAAATTTCATCTGGGTGCGTCCTTGTTTTCAACTACAGCAACTTGTTTTCAACTTCCCTGCAACTATCCCGATTTGAAACCAACTGCCAGCTGATGTCGTCATCCCTCGTCATCGAGACATTCACGTCTGACTGGAAGGCAATGCGGATGATCAGATGTCAATTTAGAGACATCTGCCATGTTTTATCTGCACGTTTTGTATCGGCTTCTTGAACGTTAATCACGTTATCGTTAAAGGTTACTTGCGGGTGTTATTACGTGCAAGTCAGTGCAATCGAATCAGCAACATGACAGATACGGATATCACGTTTTTCCATAGGTATTAGCATCTTCACCATAACGTTTACCAGTCCACTACAGAGTTCTATACAAAGTACCTTAAGACGGACTGACGTGAAGACGAAGCCAGTAGCGAATACAGTCCCTATTGGGCGCCTATCTGCTTCCTTCAGCATGGACGCTTGGCCGGTCCTCGCCGGCGTCAACTCAATAGCACTGATAATTAACTTAACGACCCGTCGGGCAACGCCTAGCAGTCGGTCGCCAGCGCTCCAGTCCCCAATGGGACGCTGATAAAAACCACGCGCACGACCGACCCGCTGGCGTGCCATCTCGTTATGGGCAGCGACAGCAAGCGTTTTATTGTATTTCCGTTGCCGCGAAAGCCTCTGGTTCGTTCTAAGAACGCACAGAGCGTCATGCCGCCCACCATACCTCGCCTTCTTGCCGGCGCTATTTTCACATGTCAAAGACAAGCAGAACGCAATACATCATAGATGTATGCCAGATGCAGTCACTCTCGCAGCACTCTCGTAAGACGGTGTCAGTATAATACAACGAAATTGTGCTAAAATGTTAGGACTTTGTGGTCAGAGTACCGGTACAGGAAAACAGGTTAGGTTAGGACTAAAGAGTAGGAACAGGATTGTCTTGATGAGACTCAATTCAAATGAAGCTAATTCAGGCCACGATTTGGCCCTACTCTCAGTTAGGTCCATAACCATTCTGAACACCAAGATACACAAGACAGTTGACTGCAAAGTAAATATGATCTAATTCATGTAATTGCTGTTTACTTCTTACACAGACCTAATGTACAGATGCTGCTAAACAAATCATCTACAGAAGAAAATGGCCAACACCATCCACCAAGCTGTCAAAAAATCAGTTTCATTGTGAGATTAAGACTCCAATGCAGTTTTAAGGTTCCGCGACACCATTTTGTACATGTCAATTTCTGTCACAGTAGTCTGCAAATGACGCAGACACCACAGAGAAAGTTCGCAGATTCTATTTCTCATCACATTACAAATTGAGATTACAAAAGAAGACCCTTAATCAAGAAATTAATGGTATTTCTGCATCAAAATGCTAGTCCGAAATCATAACTAGAACATAAAAAATTTTGGCAGTCAACATCAATACAACACAATGGCTTTCAATAATTAATCCAACAAATCACATTAATACTGACCCAGACAACAATTAGCACACCAATATAATGGCCAAAAAATTAAACGTGAAAAATTTACAAACTTAAAATTAAACTATCAGTACTATTTCAAAACATGACAGCATCTGTCCTTAAACAAAACAATCACCACAGAACCACAAATAACATCACAAATACCACAAAAAAACCAGAATCTTAAACAAGCAAATCAAACACAGCATATATCAGAGATTGCACAAATTACTTTAACATCACAATTCCATGTGAAATGTTACTCACCAGGTCCTGGAATGCGCAGTGCAGCCATCCGTTGATACTCCGGTTCCTGCAACCATTTCCACATCCGCCGAAACGTCTCTCGACCAGACTTAAGCTTGCTCCATGGCTTTGGGTTACGAAGGAGGTCGCTAAGAGTGCCCTGGCTTCGACCAAGCACTCGCTGTGCAAAGACTGCTTGCGGAATGCTGTACTTTTTCAGTTCGTTGCTAACACGAAGGGCAACATCACGTGTGTTAATCTCATCACTACCGGCACCTTCAGTTGCTGTGGAGGATGTATCATCACAGCCGTGGGCATCAGTTGATGAGGACGGCTGGTCAGGTGATCCAACACGTAGCTGCTGCTGCTGTTGAAGGTGATGATGATGAGTGTCAACACCAGCAGCAACAGCACCACGAGGAGCCATCGGCGATGAAGCCAGACTGCCATTCTGTATATTCATGCTATTTATTCCAACTGACACCACCGGACTGTTCGCGCTTTTCAGCGGCATCTGCGGTGCCGACATCAGATTGCTTGTGTAAACGGAAACGATGTTCTCATATGGAGACATCCGATCTATGCTGGCAGCCGTGCTGCTGACAAGATCGTTTTTCACAACGACCGGTCGTACCTCATCCGAATGCTCATACACGGCATACTGTGACTGCAGATTGCGCACCAATTGCTGTTCCTGTGGCGACATTGCGTAGCCAGTTCCAATGCCATTCATAACAGTTACGAGGCTATTCTCCGACGGCTCGAAACCGTTGCAGTTGACAGCACGTTCGGCCACCGTCATCTCTCCACTGCCGACATCTTTCTCATACTTGAATGCCGAGTAGGCGTCAGCTCCTCGACCGAAAGATGCCAGGTCCTGGACACCATGATGCTGCATGAATACAAAGCCCATGTTGTTGCCGCTGCTTGCACTGTTGAACTTCTCCGACACGGTGGAGATGGGTGGAAGAGGTTGGAGTGGTGTGAGGGTTGCATATGTACCGCCGGGATAGCATGGCGGACTCACGCGTCCGCCGCTGACAGCCATGCCATATGACACGCCGGCGCCGGAAATGGATGCATCGACCAGCTGATGATGGTGCTGCTGCTGTTGCTGCTGGGGCGGTTGTTGGACAACGTCAACCGAGCAAGGCACCGACGACTGGCCGCCACCGGCGGCGACTACCCCTGGCAGACATTGCTGACGATGATCCACCGCCGAGTTCATAAGAGCCGCCGCGGCCACGGCGTCCACAGACAACGCACCGGTCGACAGTGCTTGCTGACGTACAACGATAGTCTGCTGTTCACACGAATGCTCGCTTTTCACCGCCGCCGACCCACCGTTCACGGCGTTGTTCGTTCTATCTAACGACGCTAACGTCTGCAGCCGACTGGCCGCTACGTTGCTGTTTTCCATTGACGACCGGGTTCAAATCACTGCTGCTGTCAATCGATAAAACTATCGACTAGTAATCGATTCGCTAATCGCTGTCAGATATCGATTTTGCTACTAGTGCCCAAAGTACACCACACATACCTTCGCCATCCACCGCCATCTTCTGGTGGGCGTGACTGCATGCTCAATGTGCGCATGCGCCGTTCAATGTAAACACTGGACGCTTGACGTTAGAGGTGTGTCTGTGGTGCAATCCGAGTAAAATATTCGAGTACTCGGCAAGTAGCTTAACGATTACTCGAAAGCTGATGGCTTTATCATAAATTGATTACAACTGCTTTTGAAAAACTTTGATTTTTGCCGTTCTTTTTTTGGCTTTTTGGCTTTTTTATCTATTATGAAGACTTGTAAGTGTACGGTATTGCTAGAAACCTTTGCATTACATGATATATGCCAAAAAGCATCTTTTCTGGCACCGACAGAGAAGCTTTAAGCAAACCAAAATGTTGGGTAATTTACTAATTTTATGGCTATATTAATTTGGTAATAGGACAGATGCTTATCTATTCTATGGCCGCATAGCCTACGTAAGCCAATAAAAGCACGGCACGCAAGCTGAGCAGTCTCTAGTCGTATCTAGATGAAACATGGTTGCTGAATGTGTAAATAGCTGCTTCGCAAAAGTGGAAAACCGCGTCCTATACACAGCTTTCTTCTGTGTGAGTATAGATACTCTGTAGCATCTACGGTAAAATGAAAACCGGGGACATTTTGTCACAATTAAGTGTAGTTTTTAGAGGTAAATTTTTCCAATTTGCCACATATACCGGGTACGCCCGTTAGGCCTACCAGGTACTCAATATTATGCCAGTTAGCCTAATATTCTGACTACTTAATTATTATTAGACTATTCGATATTGATTTCATATTTTATTGTAAGTTTATTTCTAATTGGCCCAAAAATTAAGCTGCAATCACGGTGTCATAATACGCAGTGAACTAATATACGTCGAAAAAAGTACCGCTTTACAGTAGGAAACCTCGGAAAATCCAACATGAGTGTGAGGAAATTCCAGCCACTCGATTCCTTATAAATTCAACAGCGCCAAAATGCAGCGTCATGGTTATTGATGCCTAGGGATAAGATAGACTGGAGCTCACATGGTCCCCTAGGCGGCATACAAGCCACGTTTTGAGTGACCATAAAAGCCGGCTGGAGAACCTACCTGGCCCTAAAGCTGACCCTTCCTTCGCATTCACATTCATACTTCGGCATACTTCGCATTCATACTTTTAAATTTTAACGCTTAACGTTGCCAGTGTCTGTTTTGTACAGACTTCTAAGTCGTCAAAAAAAAGGCGCAGCAAACATAAATGCTTTTCTTTAGTTTTCGTAACTTGGCTTCTTCTGCGGGTTTCAACTTCACTTTCAGGATTTGGTCAGACCAGGGTTTTATACACGAGCACTGTTTTTATTTATTAGTTCGTTTTTCACAACCTCGGAAGTTATTTTGTATTCTGTTTTTGTTAAAAAATGATGTAGAAAATAATAGTTTTATTTTAGTTGGAAGTCGTGTGAAGAATGATTAAAGTCTTGTGTTTACTATGTGTTGGATTTTTGTAGTTTGTTTCCTACGAGTTACAATATTATTTGCGTGAATACATTATGTTCTCCATGAACTTGGACTCTATGAGCGCAAACTCGAGTTTGCAGAGTTTGAACATGGATTTAAACTGTGAATTTGTTAATCTTGATCCAAAATACAAGTGTGTCAAGTGCAAGACGTGGCTAAAAAATCCCATGCAAATACCATGTGGACATCGAATATGTCGGTCATGTGTGCAAGAATTGTTTGCAAGCAACTCTGGAAGTGACCGAGGTATTCTTTGTCCATCTGGCGAAGAAGGCTGTGAGGTGATTGAACAGGACAAGGTATGAATTAATGGCAGTCTTGCAGTTTAACATCCCAGATTAATAATCTATATACAAGCTATATACAGCTGTCAGTGATAGGGTTAGGATGAGGGTTAAGGCTAGCAGTAACCACAAACTCTAAGTATGAAATGATCAGAACTAGCCACAAGTGCAATCTCATAGTCGTGTGAAGAATGATTAAAGTCTTGTGTTTACTATGTATACAGCTTATGAATTTGGGATGCTAAACTGCAAGATTGCCTGAACTAATTACTATGTATATAAAATATGGGATGTTATGTGTGAAAATTATCTGAAGATTAGTTGATGAATCAACTGTACAGGATGTGGGTCACAGTAACTGGAACTTTGGTTCCTTGGAACTTTTGTTTCCTAGAACTTTCGTTCTCAACATCAAAATTAGCATGGAACTTTTGTTCTCTAACATTGATTATTAGGCCTATACTGCACACAATTTTTTGACGCACTTACAGCTATGCTGTAGGCATCTATGGTACCATTGTGGTCTGTCTGTTGTCCATTGTCTGTGTGTCCATCTGTCTGTCCGTAATGGATGTATTGTGGATAAGAGTTGGATCATAGAGGAAAACTTTTTGCATGGATAATTAGTTCTGTGTCAGTGCTCTCTGCATTCAAAATTTTGGGGATGCAGTGCAAGGGAAACATTTTCAAATTTGGTGTTAAATGATGGGGATAGGAAAATGTGCGTTTTTAACCAAAAACTAACCATATCTTGCTGCCCTTTCAAGTGAAATGAAAATTATTGACCTTGAAGGTCAGTACTGCAACAGGAACTGTATAAGCTGTAGCGAGTCTTCTCTAACAACAACTTGGCTTTTTGTTATTATTATATCCTGCCAAAACTCTATCTACAGTGTATATACCTTTTGTGAGTGACGCAAAATTGGAGCTTTTTTCGCTGAACTATTAGCCCTTCGTAAGGATAAGGGGTTCTGTAATGATCAATGACAGGGAGCGAAAGTTCCATGCTAATTTTACTTTTGGGAACGAAAGTTCCAGGGAATGAAAGTTCCCGGGAACGAAAGTTCCAAGGGATGAAAGTTCCCGAAGACGAAAGTTTCACCTATGGAACTTTCGTTTCCGGGAACGAAAGTTCTCGGTTATGAAAGTTCTATGAATTGTGGGTCACATAGCTTACAATTCTGCAGTGTTGTAACCTATAATTGCTGTTGGGAAATGCATCGTCTAAGGACAAACTTTTGATAGCCACATTTAAAGCCTCTTGTTGTTGCCTTTATTATTTGTAGATGCTTTGGGACAGTAATGTTGGGTAGCAACTATTATACATTCACCAGTTATATGAAAAGATCACATGTCATAGAGTAATTATGTTGTTAATACAGTCTGCTTAAAAAAATATTCCTTATAAATAGAAGTGGCACTTTTTGTATATTTGTGCATAAAGGTAGTGTATTCATTTTAGGTTTATCCAGACTTCTCAGCAACAAGAGAACTAAAAAAGCAGAAAGTATTCTGTATATACAGACAATATGGATGTCAGGAAACTCCTACACTTGGCCAGTTAAAGGTTCCACCATATTCTGCTTAAGTTATTGTCAATGAAACATTTTTTGTTCAGTATTGTCATGTTGTTATATATTCTGTGAATTTGCATATCAAACTTTGACAAGAAATTTGAGCTAATGCTCGTGAGATGCGTGAAAGCCTATAGCAGCTCTGTTCGCAAACTGTCAGTCTATCTACAGCCATTTCATCGCAGTTCATTCTTGGAGTGTGCGCTGCAGCCGAAGATCACAAAAATCAACAAAAACCCCTTAGTTTGGAAGTTCAGGGTCTTTCAAAGTCATTGATGTTGATACGACTAAAAAGCTTGTCACTAATGTTTGTTGTGATAGGCAGCATGCCCATGCCTATCTGCAACCGTTTTCATGAAAGACTGGCCAACAACGGTAAAATAACAACTTTCACAGGGGTACTGCTCTTTGATGTCTTTGTGCACAGGTTTTCTTGGACCATCATAATCTATGATGAATGCTGAAAATTTCATACACGGCTTGTCTTGGTCTATCTGTAGTGATTTTGGCGCGATTTGCTCTTAAAATGTGTCTCGCAGCCCAAAATTGCCAAAAAATCCATAAAACCCTCATTTTGGCATTCAAGATCATCTAAGGTCATTGAATTTGGTGGCAATCGAGAGTCAGTGTATGACTTTCTGTTAGTGATTAATAGTAACCTAGGCCCTATCTCGCACCGTTACTGAGATACAGCAACTTATTGGCTAAAAATTGCAAATTTTTTCTATTCCCTTCTCATTTAGCATCCTCATTTGGTCTGACCCCCTTCAAATTTATGAAAAAGCTTTATGGTTCCTGCAACTAGAGTCTTCTAGGCAGCCGATGGTCAAGATTTGGTGATCCTAGCTTGCACCATTTTTGACTAATCCACCCGTGTGTTGGACGGATGGACGGACGAACGGACGGACAGAATTGCGATGGCTAAGACGCCCTAAAGCAATAGCTGCTTTCTTGTGTAAAAATGGTATGTGACTGACTTGAAATCTTTAAGTAATTATTTTTTATGCCTATAATTTGGACTTTCATTATTTACAGTTCTTGATTTGAATATTGGAAGTGCTAGCAATATACAGTACTGGTCATGGACTTCTTAAAATATCGACGTACAGTTTAGTCACAATATATGCACATACAAGAAAGTAGAAATCGTACAGTCACCAAATTTACAGCATTTGTTCACGTTGTCTTTGACACTGTGTACAAAATTTTGTAGCAAACCTGCCATCTGTCTTTATTTTAAGAGGTCAATGGTACTGGTGTATGTAGGTTATTAGTAGTGATTGTTATTTGTTTTGATATATCCCATATGTGCAGGAACATGTAGATCATTGCAGCTGTGTAACTGAATGTAAGTTTTGTAAAGAACATTTGCCTGTTGACAGCATTGAGGTTAGTCATTCAAGTGTTTTGTATAAAAGCTTTGTTTGACAGTTGTATATTGTGTGTTGCAGTGATGTAGTATGCTATATTGCATGGGTTACATTTACCTTGTTGCTGTGCAAATTCTAAAGGTCTAGATAGATTGTGTATGCAGCTTTTGAATAGTTGCATAACTACGATACTTTATATCCATGGAGGTTAGGTTTTTGCCTTACTATTTTTTTCAGTTATGGATGAATTTTCACAAAATAATTTTGAAGGGACAGGTAATGAGACAAAACAGTTATTTATGATATTATTTGGATGAATTAGATCCAGCAGTTATTTTTGCTTTGTTTAACATTACTGAGATGTCTGCAGTACATTAATCTAAGGCAATCTATGTTTAGTATTACATTTTGGAACGTATTATGCGAGTATAATGCTTTAACTCAATAATGCTATAATCATAGTAGATGGTTCAGTGTTATGATATAACCATGCAGCACAATTTCCTGTTTGTGCAGTCATTGTGGAGGTGGCATCATTGTTGATCACTGCTGTTATTTTAGCAGTCACTACGCTTGAAGATAACCCATAACACGTCTGATGTGTGGGGCATTTTTTTTGTGTAAGGTTGACAGTTGTCCAGTCGTCGAAGTTTAGTTTTTTTTAATCAACTGTGCATTTGTGTTATATGTTGCATTTTGCAACGCTGTTTTAGAGTCATATTAAAAATGATTGTCGAGAGGCTTCCATTTCTTGCGTGTATAATTGTGGTACATCTGATCAGCCACGTTGGCAGGTAAATTGTTGTTTGTGATTGTAGTTGGCCATTTGACAGTTTTGATGATGAAGACCAGACCTGATTTAACATTTTTTACTGTGGCATTTATTCAGAGTTTATAAAGATATATTTGTTTATGATATTTTAAAACTTAGTTTTACTACTTTCTAGCAGGTTGCTTGAAGTTCAGTTAAGCTGAATTATAAAATTAACGAGTTATTATAAAATTGGATTGATGTACATTTGTTAACATTTGCTGATTTTTTGATAAAACAGTGTATTGTGGATTTCACAAAGGTCCTTGGTTTTATTGTTTTATACATGATTTATTACAACTGTTTTCTATTATCTGTTGTATGCTGTACATTGCATCTTGGGTAGATGGAAGAACATCATAAACATTGTCCTAGAAAGCCTCACCAATGTAAATATCATCCAATGGGTTGTACAGTCGAGGTAGTCCTTTCAGTGCTTGTATATTTTTTGTGTACATTGTATTTGTCATAATTAAAAACCGTAACAACTTTCTGCTTTGTTAGCAGGTTATAAGCAAACTTTATAGTTATGACATCAGTAAATTCTATGGGTTCTTTGCATTATGCTAGCAAGGTGTAATGCCACTGAGTGATGGCTTTGAAGCTGTCATTAATATATTAAATTTTTGCTTAGTACTTATTCAAAAAGTTATGAAATTTGCTATCCATAATTTTGCTTGGCAGCCTGATGAACATTTTTGACCATTGACTTGCAATATTGGACATCATTTGGTTTTTTACAGCAAATTATTATTTGTCTATTGAATATTTAGATTATTTGATGAACTTGAATTGTTATTCATCTTGAGTCTTGACCTGCTTTTATGAATAAGGTTTGTTGCCATGCAGTTTGTCTGATATTGCTGTTGGATCTGACTTGTACATTTACATTAAATATTTGCTGAGAAATTATGGCATGGTAAGTTGAATATTTTAAAGCCTTAAAGGGCGTTTATAGCTTTTCAGAGGAAAACTGTGAAGTAATACATTGCACTTTGCGTTTGTAGAGAGTGGCTGTAATGTTATAGTAAAGGGAAGAATTGCCTGTTTTCTGTGTGTCTGTAGTTAGCAGAGAGTGAAATGCTTCAACATGAAGCTGATAATACACAGCATCTAGAAATATTAACAGAACACATTAGCATGCTCGAGCTGGAAAATTCACGGCTGAAAGGCAGAGTCGAGGTACTGCATACTTTGTAATGTTAGTGAAGTTACTTGATATGTTCAGTTATAATGATGTGAATAATGTGATATAGTATTCACTGTTATTGGGTTAGAGGTCTGTCAGCAAACTTTTTAAAACTAATTTTTAAATACATACATAAACTAGAAAGCAGTCAGAGCCCACACACCTCCGCCATCGCTTGAGTGCGTTTCAAACTATAGTTGCATTTTCTACACTGACCTAGTTCTATGTGACCTAAAAAACCCTGATTCAACGCCATCTTGTTCGCCAGTGACAACAGTGGTTTCGCTTATGGACCATTGAAATCAATGTAAATTTCAAAGTGATCCAGAATCCAGGATTCTTTAGCGGATCACCCTCAAAATTGAATCACTGGTAGTGTTTGCCATTCCCGACATACCCACAAAATTTCAGAAAGATCCGTCCATAACTTTTTGAGTTATCCTTCTGACACACAAACAAACAAACTCCGGCAAAACATTAGGCTACCTCTTCGGCGGAGGTAAATATTTGAATATTTGAATATTACATCATGACAGTTTTATTTTTTTGTGTCAAATTATTTATTGCAGTGATAATATGTGTTATGTTTCTGATGTGAATAACCCTCCTATTGGTATTATAATGCCCAGAGACGTTGGAGGCTGAAGGGTGGGAGTTTCTTTATATAGCGGGGCAAAGTGATTGCATCTCTCTTTCACTGTAGATAGCAGGGGGCATGCAGATATAGTTGGTCGTTATGCAGTTGTTGTAACAGGCTGCATTATCGGTTTTGGCTGACACCCATTGGTTTCTTTGTTTCCCCGTTCCATGTTGGCTGCTAACTTGAAAACAAAAAGGCATGAAAAACCAAGAGTGATGTTAATGTTCCAAGGATCAGAAGTAACTGATGTGGCAATTTTCTGCTTAGGTGGATGGAATAATTCTTCGGCACACTGTCACTATGTTTGTAGAGTGTTGTCGAAGAGTTAGATTCTACGCGATCTCAGCTGATGAAATTCATGAGAGAAAATGAAGAGTTGAAGCAAAAGCAGTCCACGCTGCAGGAAACTCTACGGCTTCTGGAGGTAAAGTGCTATGCCAGGTATTCTGTATTTAAATGTGTTTGTATTTATTGCTTATTGCAGCATTCATATGCATTATCTGTTACCTGCAGCCAATGTTCGTGTCTTTGAGAGTTGTATAAACAGGGCTTTGTACAAGATATTTGGTGCATGTGATCGCAGCAGTCTGGATTACTTAAGAATTTGTGTGAAGCTTGATGGGATAAAACAATTGACTGAGAGAAGACATTGTGCATTTATTGAACGGTTCTTGGGTGATTGTCGATTTTCTAATCTGCTTTTAATGCATGTTCAGAACTCTGTTTTTAGCATAGGCTTATGAGTAGGTGTGTGGATGTGTGTGTGTTTGGTTGCATTCTACGGTTTTTTTATTTTTTTAATCTGTTTCTCTTTGTGTGTGTGCTTATCTTGTTACAGTTTTAATTGTGTTTGTGGCTGCCCTTGAGGCGAAATAAAGATATCTATAATGATTCAGTGGTATTGAAATAGCTGGTTAATAGTTACTGTGTTTGACACAAACCTATGCTGGTTAATGGTGCATAGGAACGTCAGAGAGAAAATGTTTCAGCACAGAGTGCACGTATTGCTAGAGTTGAAGAGAGTTGTCAGAACTTCGAAGATCAGAGTCGGGATCTGACACAGGTTAAGGCAAAGTGTGCTGAGCTTGATGCCAGGGTCCGAGGTCTGGCACAGAATATGCCTCATACTGAAGCTGGTCTGCCAGGTTAGTAAGATAGCTGCATTATCATGTATCTTGTCTATTCTTATTGTTTTGTCATTCTCTTTTATTTATTTTTTTTGTTTTAGTTTTTTTCTTGTTTCATTTTTCTCTCATTTCACTTTTTTTGTTCTAGTTGTTGTTTTTTTATGCCTCCGCCAACATAGTGCCGCCAGAGGCATTATGTTTTCAGAATGTTCGTGTGTCCGTGCGTCCGTCCGTGCATGCGTGCGTGGACTTTGAGCACAAATATCTCCAGAATGACTGAAGATATCGACAAGAGGTAAATGGTGTTAACAACTATGATCTATTCCACGTTGAGCAAAAAGATTGGTGAACTTTGGTCCACTAACAACGACGGTTAGTTGGCTAATGTTTACCCACCCTAAGTCGACACTGCGTCCTTCTAGACAGCGTTTGCAAGCCATTGTACAGTAGGCCTAGTCAGTTGACGTTACGCGTATAGTGATGCGGTAACATTTCTTAGTAATTTCTCTTTTAATATGTCACACAGCCTACTTCTTTCTCGATTAATTAAAGGTCCGTGGTCACCAAAATTAACATATACATTTTATCCATTTTCCTGAAAGTGCAGAATTTTATGATAACTTTGACAGTAATATCGGCGCCCAGCATT
>Ga0209367_1008107_pt1 | contig 14387 bp, 10 predicted proteins | sample WorMetLIZISLAND2_FD_187412 | JGI IMG/M metagenome (GOLD analysis project Ga0209367, IMG submission 187412) | Marine gutless worms symbiont microbial communities from Max Planck institute for Marine Microbiology, Germany - Olavius geniculatus... ... | reverse complement strand
CAATATTTAAGGATTAGTTCTTTTTTGTGTACGATAAAGTGTTTTACTCAATAACAGCAAGAGAAATAATATTGGAATGGGATAAAACTGCTTGCAGGTTCGTTTTTTCTTACTGGACTTGGTCTTGGACTTGCCTTTTTTGAAGAGGACTTGGACTTGGACTTGGACTTGGACTTGAGGATAGAGGACTTGGACTTAGACTTGGACTTGGCTGTTGCTGGACTTGTTACAAGTCTGGTTATTAGCGCACCCTTCAGAGTGCGAATAAGGCCAATAATAACCACCGCCTATTCGCACTCCACGCGGAATATGACTAATTACCACAATGGACCATAACGACAGACAAGATGATGTCAAAGACAAAGGGATGGCGAAGACGGCCTATTAAACAAATGCACAGAGATGTCAACAGCCAAGATCGGCGATTGTATGGCAAAAACAAACAGACGGAAATGTCGATGACCTGGCAAAGTCAAGTGAGACAAAAAGATGATGAGAAAATGAAAGAAGAACAAAAACAGGAGACATCTCTTCTCTTTGCCATCACTGCGGTCACCTTGCGCCTTCTATGCCATTTTTTCGTCGTTTCCTCTGTTATCTTTGCTGTTTGTCCAAAATGGTAATTAGTCATAACGCTCATACCACTTCACGTGAACTGCTGTAAGAGATGTATAGGCCTATATGCAGCAGTATGCGGCAGCAATGGCCACAGACTAGTCCTGTGCAATACTTTCAATACCTCGATAAATATCGTGAGTATTGACGTTTTGATACCAGTATCGAAGAGGTCTCGATATGTTGAGATATATCGTGATGCCACGATACCACCAAGTATCGTGACATGATGGTACCATTTTTGATACCATGCAATCGCTCTATTTTTGACAACTGCACAGTGTCGAGTTTGACATGTTTGAAGCCGATCAGTGCAGAAAGCATCCAAGAAAACAGATTTGTTCTAAAATCAACGCAAAATAACTGACGGCTGACGTTAACTCAGTTCGGATCAGTTTCACTGTCGAACATAAATTATAGTGAGACTTGAATATATATATTTTTTTCTAAGCAACGGCGGGGCCCCCAAACGTCGCGGGGCCCGGCAAAACTACCTCATCTCCCTCTTGATGGGCCTGAAGACTAACGTTTCATATCCACTTTCGGTATCGTGATAGTATCGCGATACTCGATACCTGAGATGGTATCGTTATCATGGCTCCAATTTCAGGTATCGCACAGCACTACCGCAGACAGATGCCCTTAAGGCTTATGGCAGCCCGCAGCCAATGAGGCCTAGCAGCACACTGTTCATACGGGTGTACATATTTTGTGAAATAATTGTGTGAAGTATACTTTAATTCGCACGCTATAAATGTAATATTTAAAACAAGAAATTTGAGCTATTGCTCATGAGATCCGTGAAAGCCTATAGCAGTTCCGGTTCAGTAGTTTAGCTGAAAATTGGGGTGATCACGCTAAGTAATTATACAAATACTAAATTCTCTATCTGGATCGCATAACGATAGTTCCGTGTCGTCACCTTGTAAATGATATAGACTTGTATTGCAGCCCCAAATCGCCAAAAATCCATAAAACCCTTTATTTTGGCATTTATGGTCATTCAAGGTCATTGAATTTAGCGCCAATCGAGAGCCAGTGTACGACTTCCTATTAATGGTTAATAGTAACCTAGGCCCTATCTCACACCGTTACTGAGATACAGCGACTTATTGGCCAAAAATCACAAATTTTGCCCACACCCCTCTCATTCAGCGCTCTCGTTCCGTGCAGCCGAAGTTGAAGATTTGGCTATCCTAGCTTAGACCGTTTTTGACTGATCCACCCGTGTGACAGACAGATGGACGGACAGACAGAATTGCGATGGCTAAGACGTGCTGAAAGCAGTAGCTGCTTTCGTGCATAAAAACTGAATAAGCGATAGTTTGAACAAATAAATCTCAACTTTAAACCTAAATTTAACTTTAATACTGAACCAAAAGCAATAACGCTACGCTGTCCAATAACCTAAAAAGCAAAATCTATGAATTTTTCTCTCTACAGGGTGCGGCAGAAAAAAGTGGACCCCTAAAGTTTTTTGCTGTTTTCTCAACAACCGTTTGGAATTTTAATTTGAAATTTTACGTATTTATTAACTAAAACCTTCTACATCTAACTGTCAAGTAAAATTTGGTTCTGTTAAAAAGCGACGAAGTTACAGACTTTTTAACATGACCGCCTACCGATTTTTCAGCATTCAAAAATGTTTTGGCTACAACACCAGTTTAATAACATCGTTAAAACAACACAGTTAAATTATATATATATATATATATCTTTTTTCGTCATACAGACAGCAGCAACACAATATACAGGTAAAAAAAGAATAAAAGAAATGGACACAAAAAGAACACACACAAGCCTAAAACCTGAATAAAAACAGAAATAACGATGTTATTAAATTGGTGTTGTAGCCAAAACATTTTTGAATGCTGAAAAATCGGTAGGCGGTCATGTTAAAAAGTCTGTAACTTCGTCGCTTTTTAACAGAATCACATTTTGCATATGATCAGATGCCAGAATTCCATTGTCATTGCAAATGTTGGAAGTGTTCACTGCCAGCTCCAAGTTACAACACCAGCCCCCAATCTTTTACAGCCTTGTCGATCAGTCCCTGTGGCAGGTTATCACAGATAACCTGAAGCGCTGCGCTTGCTTGAGTTTGGCTCTTGTTTTCGGCTTTGTTTCAAGCTTGCGGTAAGCTTCCTACATTGCACCCCATACGAGATAGTCCATTGGGTTTATATTCGGCGAATTTGGAGGCCATTGGCCTTTTGTGATGATATCTGGACAGCTGGCCCGCAGCCAGTTCTGTGCGCTGCGCGGCGTTGTGTGCTGTGTGTGCTGACGCGCTATCCTGCTGGAAGATGAATCTGGTGAGCAGCCAGCGATTGCTTTAAAAGAACGATAGTTTAGTGATAATTTATAAACAATATAAATTACTGTTTATCAAAACGTCACTGTGACGTCATCGGCAGTAACGCATAACCAGTTTTTTTAAAATTAAATAGCATTTTTAGCTTTAACATTTTTTAATACTGAAAAATCGGTGGGCGGTCATGTTAAAAAGTCTATAACTTCGTCGTTTTTTTAACAGAATCACACTTTACTGGGCAGTTAGATGTAGACGGTTTCAGTAAATAAAGGTGTGCAATTTTGTATTAAAATCCCAAACGGTTGCCGAGAAAACGGCAAAAAACTTTAGGGGTCCACTTTTTTGCTGCACCCTGTAGATAGGCCCCACAAGAATGTTGTTCTCGGTCCCCGCAGTGGCTCTCGACGTTCCTACTTGACACATACAACATTTTTTCACAATCCATATGTCAATGAAACGTAGCCTACATTCTTTGCTGACTCATACCAGTCTGCCTCGGATATGACGTCAGTGTAATTTATGACGTCACATACTATTAAGTAGAAACGATTGAATTGCATTGTGAATGCAAAGAGCCTCGAGTCATTCATTATCAGTCATTGAGGCTTAAATCATTACTGCGTGCAGGATGATTTTAGTGTACAAAGTCATAGTACGGAGTATTGATTGCAATCCCAGGATCTCAAATGCCAGGATCTCAGCCATTTTATCCCGGATTGGGGACATTTTAATCCATGGATTTTGCGATCCTTGATATTTAAAAATTTGGTAAATAGTATGTTTTTGAGTGTTAGATGAAAATGTAGAAATTTTGGCCATCTCATGAAAATTACTCATGTGCTCAAGAGTTCTTGCTGTGCACTGTTAGTTGTATTTTACCTAATGGTAGGCGTCTACTGCATTTTGTGCATGAAATAGGCCAACGTCTAGTATGGTTATTACGGTGATTTTAAATAACGACCAATGTGTGAGCCTAATTCCAAAAACGGGATTTTGGAATTACAAGTATTCTAAAATGCCGATCGCGAGATTGAGAAATGAGTGCCGTGATCGCAATCACTAGTCAAGAACAGCAGGCTAAGTATTTGTAGACTTGCAGACTGGACTGCACTGTGGAATTTTGCTCACATGAGTAGTCAAGGAAGATACATCTTACTGACATAGAGGCATTAAATTTTGTTTCGTTTATTTCACTGAGGCTCAGAACTTTTTGACCGACCTTCATAGCTTCAGAATTTGCAGTGCTAGATAAAAATTCAAGAGGTAGAACAAGTTGTTGCAAATTACCAGTGTACACAGGACTGTGCCACAGGGGTCAAGCTGCCAATTTCCTTTTGCTATTCTACTCCTGTTTTATTTCTATCCGTTATTTTTGCTTTTATTTTATATTTATGTTTTTCTTTTATTTGTTATCCTTACTGCAAGTTAGCTGGAGAAATAATGTGAACTTTTTCATTGGGTCTAGGTTTCTATATATGTTTGCCTGTGAAGACATTGTCAGAAAGTTTATGTCATATGCCAGATCTGTTTTTTTCTGTTGTAATATGTGTGGCACTCATGAAGCTATTCAAGTAATCTGCAGATTAATCAGTTAATGGCAAAAGTCTATGATTTCACTGCTGATAGTTTGGATAGCTTACAGAAATTTCTGGAATTTTTGCATATTTCCGGCTTATGGGCTATCTAAAGTGCACATCGATTCATGTCTCGGTTGTGATTGTAGGATAAAGAAACTCTTGCAATGATGTATTACAGTGATTACGATGACACAGATTCCACGTTTTTCATTTCCTACTATGGCTCGGACTATTACTCAGCTTTGACTGAGCATTCTCATTTTCTGACCAACTCTGAAGGCATGATTTACATTCATTCTAAAAGCGCATGGACGTCAGCACCGCTGCCACGGGACACTGTGAACTGGATTTTATTCTCAAAGTCTGGCTTGCTTCAATATAAGACATTGTATGACTTGACTGTGAAACGTGTCATCAACTGGTGTCCTCCTTCACTTAGTCTTTTGTATCCAATTTTAACTGCTGGTATTTTTTTCGTTTTTTCTTTTCTTGGATGTTTTTATTGCTGCAGTAATCGAAATGAGACAACATCTGGAGATGAATATCCAGACCAAAAATCGGCGACCGTCAAGAGCAAGATAAAAACCAAAAATCGAGACTGTGGCTGATGATTTTAGACCTGAACAATACTTTCATTAAACTGACATAGAGAAGTAGAATCGTGTAGCAATTTAACTAGTCAATGTGCTTAGGTCAATTCGGCCTCCTACTTTAGTGGAATGGAAAATGTGTAGTAGCTTGCAGGGTACAAGGTGTGGCTGATTGACGAAGTGGTATGTTTTTGTGCTACACTGCACTGCAGATCCAATTCTTTGCTAGTGCAGGCAATGGACGGCTGCATAGTGTGGTACGGTATCATTAGCTCATGCCAATCAGCTGCCGCTTTCAAGATTGTAAAGTGCTTCTGGTCACAAGTCTGACTTATGTAAGCAGCACTGTATTGAGTACCTGATGATTATCTTTACCTTTGTTACTTTTTTCAGGTGATGGTAACTGTCTGATGAATGCTGTGTCACTGTATCTGCATTGCCATCAAGGCTGCGGTGTGTCACTGAGACAAACCGTGTACAATAACTTGGCCGAATCCGGAATATCAGCTGCACTGCGACAACGCTGGCAGTATGAGCGTACCTGGCAGAACTCAAACATACCAGATGGAGGACTGTACTATACTGAGGAGGTTGTTGTAGTAGCAGTGATGGTGATAGTAGTAGTTGTAGTAGTAACAGCAGCCACAGCTCTGCAGTCGTTTGGTACATTTTGCCTACACCGAAGCAAAACAATATTTTTGGTTTTTCTCTGTTTTTCATCCTAAGTACCCAAGCTTGTTGTTTAAAGGTCGCCAGTTTTTCTCACCCACCTCATTTAATGCCCTCGGTTGGTGTGCTTCTGGAGTATTTTTAGATCCTGAGAGCAAAGCCCTTCTTAGAGCTAATAACGACGATTTTGTGGCTTGGATTTTTGGTCATTTTGGCAGAGTGTCAACATAAGACGGACTGACAAACACCCAGGCTTTAGCAGTACCAGACATCTGCTGAGCAAGCAGTGCTGATGCCCTGTAAAAACAGCTTCTCTGGAACATAAGCGGGAAGTCACAGTAGTGATCTAATGAGTCACTAGTGAAAGTTATTTCAGATAGTGCATAATTTTTTTCAAATGATACGAAATGCTGCAGGATGTGATGGTTTATGTTATGCTGCCGACTGTGTTTATCAGGAATGGGATCGTGAATGGGAGAATCTGGTAAAAGCAGCGACCAGTCAGCTGCAGAAGAATGCATATCACTTTGCTTATGAATACCTCGAGGAGATCCACATATTCACGCTGGCCAACGTGCTGCGGCGTCCTATTATTGTGCTTGGAGAGCCGTTTACGTACGGCCGTGACGGCAAATCCATCGAGCAGAATAACTTTGTGGGAATATACCTGCCTCTGCTGTGGAAACCAACGTTCTGCTATCCATTCCCAGTCATCATTGCGTTTACCGTGGATCACTTCCAGCCGTTGCTTGGTCGTGCTAGAAGCAGCCTTAGTGTAGATGAGCCGGTAACTCATGATGCTGTACCCTTGGTCACGGCGGATCTGGAGCCGTTACGCATTCATTTCCTACTTCCTGACGAGCAAGGCAGCATTGCTAACAACTTTCTGCAGCAGTACCTACGCACGCACGAGGTAGCAGATATTTTTTACAATTTTCTCTTGAAGTGTTTTAGTGCTTGTGTTTTGTCATTTAGCTTTTTTAAGGACTCTGTAACCTGGTAAACTACACAGTCAGCATGTAGTCTTGTACAAAATATTTTAGCATTTTGGCAGAAAACAGCTGCATGGGCTCAAGTTTATGTTTATTGTCTCTGCTTGTTGCTGTATCTTTAGTTTGTTCTGTCACTTGATGCCGAATTGAAAGTTTCTACATAAGTGTGCTTTTTGCACTTTGATTAGCATTCACTGTGATGTTGTTTGCAATTTGTGAAAGATATAGATGGTTTGTTTGATTGATGAGATTGAGTACCAGGACGGTGGTGGCACACAGCTGGTTCTCTGTGCTGAATTGTTCAACCGAGACGAGGACGCGTATGTACAGCGACTTATTGCACGATCCGAATCCAGTTCTTCTGACAGACATCACAACCCAGCTTCACTGACCTTAGCAACCACACATCGTGCTTCCAGCGGCCTCCAGTCTGCAAGCAAGACCACCGCAATAGCAGCTGTGCCTGGTAGGTCTAGTCTGCTACTAGTACTACCTAGTTATACTACCACTAGTATTACTGCTAGATAGTGATGTTATCATGGACTTTGTATTCAAGGCCAAGGACTTACAAAAAAGCAAGTACCAAGGTCAAGGACTGGGAACCCAAGGCCATGGCTAAGGATACATGCTCTTTGTCCTCAAGGCACGTGGAAGATGAGGACAAGTTCTCGAGGACACATCACTGGTACTGTACTAATACTACTACTCACCACTACTGTACTACAGTACTACCTCTACTAGTACCGCTACTACCACCGTGATAACAGCTGTTCCTGCTACTTTGAATTCTAACAATAACAATTCAGCCTTTCATCCTTCCATGGTAGGTGAATTATGAGTACTGACATGAGTACTTTGTTTGAAACTTAATTTGACCACTAGAACTTTTACGTTACTGTGATCTACATACGCTTGTATTTTATTGCATTTTATATGATTTCATTTACTTAATGCATGTGTTTTTTGAGTACTTATTATTATTAGGTGAATATTGTATTGTGTTGTACATTTTGAGCAGGGGTTGGTGGCTTGGCATAGTGGTAACACGTTTCATCCGATCAACGAAGTTACTTTATGCCGGGCTGGGTTAGTACTTGGATGGGTGACTGCCTACTGGCAGGTAAACCATCTTGGTATGTAACCAGCCGCTTAGGTCAACTCAGCCTTCTATTCCTCCGGGGTAGATAAATCAAGTACCAGTCCTTTTGGCTGGGGTTAAGGCAGGGTGCGTTCACCTGTGTTGGGTGGCAGGTAACACTGTGATCCCATATGGCAGGTGACGCTCTGTAGCTTTGAGATGGGTTTCCTATGAAGAGCTATCGCATTTAACCATTTAATCATGGGACATTTTTGGGGGGAGAGGGCTGGAGGGTCTACAGGCCCCAAAGGATTTATGATTTTAATTTTTTCTTTTAAATCATACCTTTGAAACAGTGTTGCTGTTGCAAGAACAATACATTACATAGATTGAGACTATCCCAATGATTACTGAGACCCCCAATGATTTACTAAAATGACGCCAGTACGCCACTGATTTTGAGCTAACAGTTTACAGCTGACTAGCTACTGCCCGGTGTAATTTGTAATGTGTGATGTTAATGCGTAGAAGCTGAACAGTGCTCACGCGTTGGATGCAGCAAAAAGGCGACAATGAAACCTCCTTCCACCCTGATTCTACTTCCTGGCGTTAATAAGCACAAAATCCTCACGTATTGTAAGTTGCGTTATATGTAGCTTTTTGAGTACTGACTGTGTGATAAGTTCTAGTATCTGTCTGTAGCGGGAAAACGGAAAAGGGATACAAATGGGAGAAAGATCACAAAGAAATTATGTGCGGCAATTTCTAGTTAATCTAGTATCTATCTGTGCAGGGTGTGCCGAAAAAAACATACTGTTTGTATCGTACACATTGTCTTAACAGTCTATGCATAATTTTTACGCGCGACAGCAGAATGCTTCGCGCATCTTTGCCATCGTCTGGGTGTTTGTCTGTCCGTCCGTCCGTCTGTCTGGCACACTCGTGATCTGTATCAAAACGGTGCAAGCTAGGATCACGAAATCTTCACTGTGGGCTGCCCCAAGGTCTCTAGTTTATCGTGACAAAATTTTGTGACACTGGGTGTAGGGGTTCCCCTCGAACGAGGGCGTCAAAGAGGGGTACCCCCCTAAAAAGACATCATTTTGCCATTATTGGCTCGAATAATGTGAAAACGATTGCAGATAGGTACATACATGCTGCTTATCATAACAAGCACTGGTGACAGGCTTTTTGGATTTATTAACATCGATGACCTTGAAACCTTGAACCCCTCAAAAAGAGGTTTTTAGTGAATTTTTTGCAATTTTTGGATTCAGCGCACATTTCAACACTGAATTGCGACGAAATGGCTGGAGATAGAGCAAGACAACCTGATGAAATTTTCAGCATTCAACGTAGATTTTAGCAGTCCAAGTCCCGACCCCATAGGTTCAAGGAGGCCGGCGCAGGCGGGCGTCAAAGACAGCTACCCTCCTAAAAAGTGGTTATTTTACCACAATTATCTCGTGTAGCGTGAAAATGGTTGCAGATAGGCATAGACGTGCTGCTTATCATAACAAGCACTGGTGACAAGCTTTTTTATTGCTGTAAACGTCGATGACCTTGAATAACCTTGAACCCTCAAAATAGGGTTTTTTAGTGAACATGTGGCTTATCATAACAAGCAATATACTGACAAGCCTTTTATTGGTGTAAACATCGATGACCTTGAATGACCTTGAGTTTCTAAAATAAAGGTATTAGTTTTTTTTGGCAATCTGTGGCTGCGGCGTAGATTTCAAGAGTGAATTGCGTCAAAATGGATAGAGTTAAATCAAGACAACCTGCGAATAGGAACTGCTAAGGCTGTCGCGAGTCTCATGAGCTTTGCTCAAATTACTTGTTTTAACTAATGCAGGTTCTGTGGAAAGTGTGTAGAACACTTTGATGCGATTGTGTGTAATAAAGTAACATCATGTTATGCATGCATACATAGGTCGTGATTCTTCACTGGTGTGCAGTCAGAGTTCACTGAAATCGTCATCATCGACGTTGTCCACAATTCAGTTCTGTCACGTCCACGCGCCTCCTGGCAGTACAGCCATCACCGCAGTGCAGTCTCCACACATTGATACACCAGCAGAAGTACCCAGTGGCAATCACCTGGAACTTACTAAGTTCCATCAATCAGACAGTTCCATCGACAGGGAGACCAACAGCATTTCGGAGGATTTCAACAACGCCACTGCCGATTCGAAGAGTTACGTCGTAGTATTGTCGCGGCTGGCTAGTTGGAGAAGCAGTGAGACGGCCGGCGCCGGCACAATGTCACTGTACATGATGTCGTGCGGTACATTGGCGGGTGCCGGCTGCTGTAAGACACCCGGATGTGAGCGTCCAGTCCGTGACACTGGTAGTGGGTACTGTGTCGGTTGTCGAAACAAGGAGGCAATGGATGGAAACCGTGTGCCTGCTATTAGGTATCCTAGTGATGATGACGATGATGCCGCATCGGTTGATGATGGTGGTGAAGTTTCTGGCGCTAAGAGGAAGAGTGCTGGAGCATCGGCAAGAGTTGAAAGGCATTCGCTGCATCGTGATGGATGTAATGGTGATAATGATGACGATGGTAATGCATCGATTGATGACGGTGAAATTCCTCGAGGTAAGTTGGACAATAATATTAGTGGTGAAGCATCGGCAGAACAAGAAGTCAAAGTGTCTTCGTTGAATAATGACCATGATGACGATGATGATGAAGATGCTGATTTGGAATGCAGCAACAGCAGCAACAGCACACATTCACATGGCGTGAATCAACCAAACGCACATCTCCGTATGAATGGATCAAGACCAGATAATATTGATACTGATAGTAATGATTATAATATCGAGTCAGCATATAACAGCAGTAGCAGTACAATAGCGGTTGAAGTCACACACGATCCACACAGTATGAATGGATCCAAGCCACATGAAGCCAGTAGCAGCAGCAATAGTACCAGTTTCAGTCCATGTAGAGGACCTTATTGTAGCAACGCAGGTCTCATAGAGCGGCGAGGTCTGTGCGAAGCTTGCTACAAAACTCTGTATGCAGTCAACTGCAGTCTGTGTCATGGCACTTCGCCCGATGACTTGGACTAAACAGTCCTCTATCATCCCGCATGCACTGCCTGCATTCCTGGGACGTGTCATTGTGTCATCCTCAGGATTCAGTCTATCTGTGGTTTGACACCCCAAGGTCTTGTTGATAAGTGACAAAATTATCTCGGCTTCGTAGTTAATATTAAGCAATATAGCGTATCTCCTAGTTATTATTAAAGTGTGATATTTTGTGCTTAGTTTAGTAGGAATTAGTTATCAGAACTTTGTCACTTGGCAGTTTTCTTTGAATTGATGGCATTTCATTTTTAAAACAGGCTGCTGCCCCTGCATCGTGCATGACTAAGTTACTTCTTTAGTACATTTGCCCGTAATGAGATTGAGATTTTACGTGTGATAAGTTTACACCCAATACTTATTCGCAACAGGTGACATAGAAACAGCAACTTTATACTCTGCCTACTGTTCTGAAATCATTTTATGTATTCAAATTGCATGTATTACTCAACTATATACACCGTGGGCCATAAAAACGTGCGAGTTTACTTTTGTCCATTATTGACTGATTTTCAAAATTCTTTTACTGGCACACTCTGCAGACAATTTGAAATAATGTGATTATTACATATCCTACCACACGGTAAATGTGTTTCTACACTACCTTGTGAAATATAAATGTAAGCAAAAGTCTACAATAATAACAAAAATTTAGGTAAATGAAAAAACGCTTCAGACCAACATTGTAATGAATGATTCGTATGACACTAGACTGTGTTATACCCATACAGTCTAGTGTCATACAGACCATTCACCGCAATGTTGGTTTAGAGTGTTTTTTCAGTTTTACCAAAATGTTTGTTATTATCGTTATGTATGCATATTTCATTGATATTTCACAAGGTAGTGTAGAGGCGCATTTACGATGTGGTGGGATCTATAATAATCATTATCGCAAATTGTCTGCAGAGTGTGCCAGTGAAAGTAGTTTGAAAATTGGTCAATAATTTGCAAAGATATGGACAAAAATAAAGTGGCTCGTTTTTTGGCCCACCCTGTAGTATACACTGTATATTTCGTCACTTGTTGCCAGTTACGAATGACATTGATCTGTTGGCAGGCAGCAACTTCTGCTGCTGCATTAGTGCATTTCAGTTTTTTTTTCATATGACATTTATGGTGTACAGGGTGGGCCAAAATGGCACCATTTTTTTGTACGCCTCATAACTTTACCAAATATTAACTGATTTTTAAAATTCTTTCACTGTCAGAATCAGGAGACAGTTTGCAATAAAACTATCACTATAGATCCCACCACACCCAAAGTGTGTCACTACACTACCTTGTGAAATGTCGGTGTCTTAAGAATAAGAATTAAAAACAAGACGACTTTTGTAACAACACATTTTAAGAAATTGACAACAAAAACAACGTGTTTTTGTCTCAGTTATTGTCTACAAAATTACATCTCACAGTTTTCACGTCAAATGTTCAATGTTTCTGCCTTGCTGCTGGACGACACGTCCAAGTCGGCGACGCCTCTGACCAGTGGCACGATTAACAAAACGCTGTGGCAGTTTTCCCCACTGACCTATACGTTAATATATTGGTTTGCCCCACTCAGTGGCAATGGCTTTCTTTAGTTGGTTGACTGTCGTGGATTGCCAACATTGATAGGCCATCTGTTGAAGAGCATCCCGAACAGCATAATCGACCGGATTTAACGTCGTCGGCTTGAGTGCGTCATCTGATATTTTACGAGCGACACACTTGAGGCGTGGTGGAATCTATAGTGACATTTTATTACAAATTGTCTCCTGATTCAGACAGTGAAAGAATTTTGAAAATCGGTTAATAATTGGTGAAGTTATGAGGCGTAAAATAAATGGTGCCCTTTTTTGGCCCACCTGTATACAGATTACTTTCGCTGCCACTGAAAGTCATTGTGTTGCCAGTCTTACTGTAGTATAGCTGCGGTTAAACGTTGATGAATACCGTAATGCAGTATTTCTTGTCTAATAGTGTAGCCTAACATGACATTCGTTCATGGGGCATTAGAAAGGTTTGGGCTATGACCTGTAAATGGCGGATGGGTAGTCTACAGTACATTTGGATGATTTGGCCTTTTGAAATCTTTCCATGTGTTTAGACTGCCTTTACTGCAAAATCAAAGTAAGTGACATTTTTGTATTAGGGGTGAATTATACGTTTTTTTACTCTATAGTGTTTCATCATAGTTTCCTGGGTTGAAATTTACCTGTACCACTTTAGCCATTGCAACCACCTCGCAGTGCATCGAAATAAGCTTTCATTACGGTGAACTTTTTTCTGGCTCAATAATTTCAACATGGTGCCCGCTGCCTGTTGTGCTAATTGTGCCTAGGATATTTGATGTAAGTACTCGGTGTCGTAGTCTTAACTCGTACATTCGTGATCTTAGTCTAGGAAGTCGTAGTTTTGCATGATCAGTGTTGAGTGATCGTAACTCTTATCACATGGAATTTTCACGCCCAATTTCGTTCCTTTAGGTTTTCGTTCGTTATCAACTTCAAACAGGAGCCCACACGGGAGTGCACATACAGACGGACGAACGCGTATTATGCGGTTTATTACGATTGCAGAATTATTGAGAAACTGTATGTAAGCGTAACAGTGAAAGAAGCTTAAATGTAAATTGTGTAATTGTATTAATTGTTAATTGCATGCATATGTTACCTCGTTGATGTTGTAGATAGAAATAATTCAGTGAAATAATGATGATCAGGATTTTAAAACATCGTGATAAATAGCTTATGTAATGTATGTGTAAGTTGTTGCATTGTCAATTTGTCACTGAATAAACGACAATCGGTGTTTGATGCTGTAATGTCATTATGTGTATATAATTGTATGAAATAATGTTTTCAGTGCCCAAAATTTACCTGATAGGCCTATTCCACTAAGAAAACGATCGACGCTGCACGCAGCGCCCTGGTTGACTGGGGAGCGGAAACTGTCTTTCTTACAGACACTTTCCACCTTCGAAAAGGTTAAAGATGTGCATTAGCTTTTTACAGGGAGCTACGCAGCGTCACCTACCATATGGGATTACAAAGTGTTAGGCCTATCTGCATGACACCTGATACAAGTGAACGCACCCCGTCTTGACCCTAGTCAATGAGGCCAGTGCTCGATTTACTTATCCCAGAAGGATAGGAGGCTGAGTTGCAAGGCCGGATTCACCATGTGGGGGCCTGGGTAGCTGTTGGCGTGGGGCCCCTATATAAAATACCAAAAGTAAAAAGCTTGACGATGAAACACCTACAGTGAGTGATATTGGGGGTGTTCAGAAAATTTTTTCTCTCCAGAATTCGCCAAATTGAATTTTTTCCCATTCTACCGCCACAGATTGATGAAATGACCCCTCTGTGCTACTTTTAGAATGAGAGCTAGGGGTCCCTCAAAGCACCCGAATATTGTAAACCCAGATAATGCCAGATATATTCATATACTGACAATGACTAACATGGTGAT
>Ga0209367_1008106_pt1 | contig 14387 bp, 9 predicted proteins | sample WorMetLIZISLAND2_FD_187412 | JGI IMG/M metagenome (GOLD analysis project Ga0209367, IMG submission 187412) | Marine gutless worms symbiont microbial communities from Max Planck institute for Marine Microbiology, Germany - Olavius geniculatus... ... | reverse complement strand
AGATAGGCCGGTACTCGATTTACCTACCCCGGAGGGATGGAAGGCTGAGTTGACCTAGGCGGTTGGTTACATCCGGAGATGGTTTACCTGCCTACAGGCAGTCACCCATCGCAGTATTAACCGGGCCCGGCGTACAGTAACTTCGCTGATCGGATCAGACGCGTTACCACTACACCACGCCTACCTAAGCACAAAACAGCACGCAAATAGACAGACTTTTTGACTGACAGATAAAGCAAACACGAATCTTTGCGTTAGCAGTTTTGGTGAATAAATTGAACATGGATCAATTGCTTTTATATGATGCACTGGTCGTCGAAAAGGCTCAATTGACCGGTTTATGATCGTCGAACATGGCATTTAAGCAGCAAGAACATTAATATCGGCTATTAATATAGGCCTATACGAGGACTAGTGCTTAGAGGCAAAGGCTGTATGTAGGTAGGTAGTTGTTTGACCGATGAATAACATGTCATTCGGTAAGTTAATAATTCCCTTCGGCTACTGGCGTGACTGACCACCCAAGTCGTGATTGGCAGCCGTCAACTGACTTGGCACCAAAGATGCCCCGAAAGCGGCGTTCTGGACATGTAGGCCAAACACTTGACGACGTCATTATTATTGCTTTAACTAGTTCTACATGTATAGTGCATGTCTGTTACGTTTTTCTTCTGGCGACATTTGGCAGTTTTTGCGGACTTTTTGTATAATTTCTCAGATTTTTTTGTGTGTAGCCTGTTTTTGTTTTTTTGGTTTTTAGTTCCTTGTTTAATGACATTTAATGAGATTTTGTAATTTGTATAGCACTTCGCAGTAATAATCACAAAGGCGATGCAGAAAACGTTGCAATTGTTCGCGCAGCCTAGGTCATCATCACCAGTTGCACCTATACAGTCGCTGTGACGTTTTAATGACGTAAACACTAGACGACTGATACTTGGCGCGATTGCTGCTGCAATGTTTATTGGAGAGACCAGACGCTGTAGATTCCTATGCTTCTCCTTTTATCCTGCTGCTGTATATATCAGCTATGAGAATAATAAGAAGCGGACAATATTCGTCATCATCTGTATCGCAAACGAGATTGTCTTCAAGTGAAGTTGACCACAGACAGTATGTCAAAAACAGTGAACTCCTCTAGAAGTGAATTTATTCGTAATCGATTCAATTACGCATAGCCATAGACACCCATTTCTTGCTTATGCCCCAGAATTATCTCAGGCTTTAATTTTCGAGCGGTATATAGCTGGTATCTGATGCGTGTCTTACGTCTTCGCTTTATTGGCGATAGCATCTAAGGAATTCCTTTGGCATTATAGAAGAAATTGCCGATATAATGCTGATACTGGACAGCAAGTCAGACACAATGCTGACGCTATCGGAGTACATTTGGCAGGTTAGGTTCCTGTCTATACGTTTGCTCCATTGTTGGACAGCTTGACGTCGACCGAGGCACGCATTTGATTGGTCTATATACACCGCGCGTTCCAATCAATATATAGGCGCCTAATGCATTGTCCCGGCGAAACCACATTGAATGAAGATTTGCAAATTGCTGGCCACTTGCGTTTGATGATCAGCTGAATATAATAGTGTTATGGCGTTCTTTTTCTCAATGCTTATATATATGCTGGTTGAATTCAGAAATCACATTACCGTGTGGCACTTTAGCTGTCAGTGTCGGACAATGCATGGCCCGAGAGAGATTTGATTTCTGGCCCCTTGTCGACTGCAGCGGGACACATGCATTACCACAAATGCTGTAATTTCTTAACAGCAACTATAAAAAACTATAAAAAATGCCACAGCTTTATTTTTTACTTATTTGCATAAAAGCAACAGTCCGGACACAGTGTACATTGTATACTTTACTAAGATTACGAGTTTTATAATACAACTTTATTACTTTTTTGGAGCGCAAAAGTTTTCAGAATTTGAAGTTACTAGTTCAACCATGCACACTGACTGTGACGATAGCACGTCGTGTGTTTTGCTGTAGAGTGCAGCATGACGCGGTCGTCATCAAAGGTGAGATGATGTCACATTACGTCACGCTGCTGACGTCATGCTTGCTGCTGCTGCTGCTGCACGTGCAACGCGTTACCTGCACTGAGCTCCATTCAGGTAACAACAACTAGGCCTATTCATTGACACAGTCGTTAGCATATACAGCTGGCACAGGGAAAGCGGAAAATAAAAAAGACACAATACTGAAGTAATGTACAGTAACAACGGCGCACTCTACAGGCAAAAGTGTCGATTAGTTTTCAATTCTAACCACAGCTCACTCTGAATGCAACGGTTGTTTGCCACTGCTTCAACTCAATCGTGCCACGTAAATTATCCAAGTGAATAGCGGTTTCGGGCTGTAGATTTTTTCGACCAATTTTCTAGTTTCGTCGACTTCTTATACTACGCAATTATCTTGTTATTGCTATTGTTATTATTATCATGCCGTTATTTCATGCGGTCACATGACAATCGCAGCTTGTCCCGGCCCAAGGCGATTGTTTCACCAGGAAATGCGATATATGCGCTGTCAGATATTTTACGGCAGAGGCCCGCGTCGTTCATGGCGGCGCCATTCAGGCGGCTCGGTTCGTAGTTTTTTTGCGGCGCTAATAAACATTCCTGCGCTAGAAAAAGTCACATATCAACGACATAGCAAATTTGTTTCCGTTGTCGGCGTCATGATAATGAAACAGTGTGTTCATCGTACAGCAACAGAAACAAAAACGGAATAAAAATACAGATATGGAAATAAAATAAAAAAATTAATATGAGCAACCGGCATGAACATTAAATTGATTTGTGACTAATTTATACGAAGAACTTATTCGTGTAAATTTCTGACGTATGATCGGAAGAAGTAAAATTCACCCCCCCAAAAATAAATGGATACAATTATTATAGATGTAATTGATTTCGGATGTTTCACACGTTCAAACGCTGATCACAAAAAAGATGGACGCAGAATATCAGTGACTTGAGCGTTTATGCACTGACGCATGCAGGACATTGAAAAAGAAGTTGAAACAATTTGTTCGTCATGTCACCGACTCTCTCATTCGCGTGAAATTGAACACAGCCTAGCTCTAAACAAAATCTCGAGAAGCCTTGGCAGCTTTTTTACATTGCTAATCATTACGCTCCGCCTTGTGAACGAGATGAATTATGTGCACCGACTGCAGTCCGGGCGTCCGTGCAAAACTGGTCTGAAGTGTTATAATTTTCAAAGCGTTTTCATGATGTTTACACACTGATGGCAGCGAATGTGAGGTCCTGCGCTGAAGCAAGAAGGTCGTTTGCGTCGCTAATGCGTTCAAGACACAATATCTCAACCGTTCCGCGCCTATATACATAAAGCCATGTTGGCGGGCGACGGGCGCCTGTTTATATGAAGCTGCGTTGTGCTCCGCTTGGGCACTGGGCATATGTAAACGTCATGTTGACGTCGGTGGCGCGCCCGGCGCCGCCAAAGTGTGGTTCCAATCGTTTGGCAGAGATGCAGCGATGACAGACGACAAGTTGCAACTGATTTATGACTCCGGTTTCCGCATTTGACGATTGAGATGACAGCTCTACGATCCTCCATGAACATCGCGAGACGATGTGGTGCTTCCACTGTAGCTTCAAACCGGACGCTTCAACTTGAAATGTAGCACAAACTTCTGGACTGGACCCTCGCTATATAGCTTGCGTACACTCTATACTTAGAGACGTGATCAGCTGCGTTTTACGATCTCAATAATGGCAGCTTATTGGCTGATGGTCCCGAACCGCATGATTATGCAGCCAGCATTTTTTGCTCTGTAGTGTAAGTAAGTAAGTAAGTAAGTAATCTTTTATTAAACAACGGTCAAACGCCATTGCAAAACAAAAAATAACATAGCAAAATCGGTACAAAAAAGTAAAATGAAATGAAATACGGTAAAGCTACAACAAATCTACATGCAAAATCTAATATGCATCACCAAACAAATATCGCAATACAAACGAACGTTTGTACAAGTTATAGTGACACTGAGGCAAAGCAAAAATACAATTGGTGGCCCGGAGTTTCATGGGTAAAATCTTTTCCGGAGGTAATAACTGGTGAATACAGTGATCGGGGAACAACCAGAACAGCGGTGCAGGCAGCAGACGCACCACCCCGCAGTCAACTATAATGCGTATTCACGCCGTATAACTTACAAGCCTTACCTTAACCGACTCATTTTCCGCCCGCTGAGTTGAAGACGGCGAAGAAAAGAAGAAAGTGCACGCAGCTTAAATTTTGGGGATACTTCCGTCAAAATTAATTCACACATCGTCCCTTCTTTCTAGTTTATTATAACTTTTAGAATATAACTTATACAACACTGCAAGTGTTCACGTGATACAGTTAGGCTTATACGTCGTACAGTATATACGCATTACGCAGTATTACTGGGAGCTGCAGTCGCAACAGCTCTCCGTGCATGCTACAATGCTACATACATTCGGCTTCATTTTTTAATAGTATGTATTATCCATGAATGCTAAAGAAAAGCACTGTAGTTCTTCGTGGCGTCTGCTCTGCTCGCTTGGTATGGCTTTTTTACTTACTAAGTCATGTCGTCCTAAAACTTATAGGACCGCATACGGCGCCAACGTGTTTCGATAGCTCCGAGAACAGCGATGTCTACTAGGCAATGCAGCTGTCGGTGTTGGCCGGACAGCTGCCATTGATGTCGAGTCGTCTAACCAAGACCCTTGTGTAAGTTTTACCCGTCGGGTCCTCGAACCAGCCGGCCAGCCAGACTCAAGCTGCTCTGATAAGCTCAGGTCAGTTGCTAGTGTCCGCCGGCGCCCCGCCTAGAACCTTCAAAGCGTTCGTCCTTGCCGCGGCAGCTGACCCACGATCTTGCGCGCGTACGTGCAGATCGCGTTTTCCCCGACTTTTCTCTCATGAAATGTGGGACGTCATCGTGCATAGCGGATAATTTTTCGCTTTGTTATATATTATGTGCAAGCCGTTTGGCCGGGCTTGTAGTGGCGCGAACACATGTGCCTTTCAACAGCGTCGTCACATCTCGCAGCCGACAGGAAACTTTGTTGACGCCAAATGTTTTTTGGTAGCAAACCTGCCGACAATATTTATGTCGTCGCCGGCGCCCGTAGACATACGGGCAGCAGGCGAGACACTTTCCCGACCCGCGGAAAGACAAAAATCGCTACCGGTAACTATGTTATATTTTATCCGAACAAACTATTGCAGCAGCAGCAGAATATGGCAACCATCGGTGCGGAGCGCTAGTAAAGGAAATAGCGTGGTGCTTATTTTGTGTGTTTTTGACGCACTACAGCTATGCTGTACGGCGCCTTTGGCGTCGTTGTCGTCTGTCCGTCGTTTGTTGTCTGTAACGGACGTATTGTGGCTAGCCGTTAGGGCATAGGGAAAAACTTTTACACGAATAATTAGCTCTGTGTCTTAAACCTAGGCACGCAGAGTTTCTGCGATCTAGTGCTGGGAGAACATTTTCACAATTGGGGTTGAACAGAGGGGGTAGGAAAAATGTTTGTTTATCAACGGAAAACTGGCCATATCTCGAAAACAGTAAAACTAAAAAGTAGAAGGTGGCATGCAATGCTGCAATGCATACGCCTTTCAGACAGATGAAAATCATCGATCTCGGATGGTTTTTAAGGTCAGTACTGCAGCAGGAACTGTACAGGCTGTAGCGCGTCGTCCCTAGCGACAACTGGGCTTTCTTGTTCTGTATGTAAAGCCATGGATGTATATGTAGGAGGGCCTATATGCACTAAAATTTCATGCAATAAGCGGTAAACGCGCAAATTATTGGAGATTGTGCTGCTGTTAGCAAGACAATAATACGACAAATGCACGATACTGGGGATGTAGGACTTTCCCCCCGGACGTTCCCCCCGGACATTTCCCCTGCCGGGACGTTTCCTCCTGTTTTTTGCATACCCGGACATTTCCCCCCTATGCTGCTGAGTGTAAGTATGTGCCAATCGTATACATTTGTGACCAAATAGCAAATATCCAAATGTATTGATTTCGCAACATAAAATATATACAACATATATAAAGTTATATAAAGCTAGTACATGTAATTTAAATGTCACTGAAAAGTAATTTAAAAGAAAAAAGAGCGATATTAGGTAAGTAAAGCCGTCGTGACACAACTTAAAACCTCCTCGAGCGCATTTAACAAACTCTATTTTCGATTTAACTTTCTTCGATAACTATATATACGTTACTCTTGCTCTAGAACTCAACTAATTAATTAGTTAATTAGTTTTGCTCTCTTTGTTTGGTCGGCATCGAGTCGAATTCAGTCGTCTCGTGTTTTTGAAATATACTCCACGGCAGCGACTTCAAAACGGCATTTACTTGGTTGGAGCAAGCAAACTTAGATCGTCGGGTAGAGTTGAGCAGCAATTGAGCAGCTACCTTGACTACGTGAATAACGTAATTGTTGTTAATTGCTGCGCCGCAAAAGTATCAAGTCCGACTAAGTTGCATGGGTTTGAAATATGCTGAACGGCGACGATCGCAAAAATTGAGTTGCGTTAAGCGTTGCAAAGAATTTCTGCTCAGGTTTAGTGTGCAGTAGGCTTGGGGGGAAATGTCCGGGTGTGCAAAAAAGCGGGGGGGAACGTCCGGAGAAAATGTCCGCCTCCCGATGCTGGCTACGTGATGACGTAGCAGCTATACTGATGCGAGAACGGATGAGACGATGCTGTCAGATTTTTCCGGCGGTTTGCGTTAAAGCTTACGCTCCCTCTCGACTCTGATCACGCTGAGTGTCCACCTGTGTCTGTGACATTGTGTGTGTGATGTGTTCATTGCCGGTGCAGCATGCGTACATACCACTCACTGTCTGTGTGTGTCTGCAGAGCGCCGGACGGTGCCGGTCATTGAACCGTTTGACGGCGTGCGAACTCTGCCCGAAGGCGAGCGGTTGAAGTTGATATGCCGTGCGTCAGGCAGTCCTCGTCCCGACCTCTACTGGTACCACGACGGACGACCTCTCCAGGCTACCACCGACCACCAACAGCAGCCAACTTCACATCATTCCAGGTATAGCTGGAATTTCCAGCCATCAGGCTACTCGTTCGACGTCATTTGCGTCGTTGCTTTGTTGCTGCTAATCGAAATATGCCGCTGACTAGAGGTCGGAGGAGATCTCTTGCGCGTCTCCAGTTCACATCGTATCGGCCGCGTCGACTTTTCACGTATACCTGGACAGCAAAACTGTGGCATCGCTTTTGTATAATACACAGTTCTCCATGAACTGAGCTCCAGGATACATCACGCAAATATAGGATTAGTAGGTGTGATATTAATAGTTCTGGAATATGGATGGTGTCAAGGACTAGAAATGCGACAAAATCACGGATCATTTGCTTAACGTCGTAGAAGATTGCACAGAAGAACCATATATAATTTTAGCCAATCGTACAAAAATCACGTGATACAAAGTCGGAAGATATCAAAAATGTGCAGAAAATTGCAATAACAAAACAATGTCTATAAATAAGTACAGATTAATCAACGACAGAAAATGCTGATCGTTACGAGGAGCGATTTTTTTACTAAAACTTTTTTTTATAAAAATGGTGGGGAATATCTGTATAGTGTCTACAAAGACTACAAGTAGTTAATTCTCACAACAGATAAACATATTTTTCTCATCGGCGGACTGGTGTGATGTGCAGATACGAGCGGAGGCGTTATTCGCTGAAGATTGAGCCAGTGTACAAGAACGACTCTGGGCGCTATGCGTGTCTCGCCAAGAACGAGTTTGGTCAAGCCTGGCTTAACTTCACCATCACCGTCACTGGTAGGCCAGGCCTATATACAGTACTGACGTACAGAACTCATGCTCCCAGAGCTTCTGTAGGCCTACTTTCTTCTGGGTACGTGTGCAGAAACACTGAAGCTCTGAATAGTTACAGAAATGTTTTCAAATAAATCAGCCCTTTTAAAATGTGAATAATGCTGAAGCAGTATAAGTTCTTATCTGACGTATCTCTTCAAAGGTGTATACTTCTTCGGCCAACCCGGTATATAGCATGCAGTGTTGCTTTGTAATTATGCATAAAAGTGTATATTGTCGGTGACTCTGTATAAGCTTTCAGTGTTAACTTGTAGCCACTTCAGAAATATAGACCTATTTACGTTAATCAGCAAACTTTTCAGCAGATTTTTTTAACGTTTCTCCTTCTGGCGACACGCAGGATTTATCAGCGGTCGCAAAAACGTTTGTCTCTGTGGTGGTGGTGGTAAATTAGCGATTCTGCGCACCAGTGCGTGTTGTTGTTAATTCGTTTCGTCGCGCTGGTGTAACATTAAAATGTCTTCCCCATGAAAAATCCGCCCGGGGAGAGATAATCACCGATTTGATACGTTATCCCATAAAAAAATCCCCTCATTATAGGATCGTCCCTCCAGAAAAGTCTCCCCCGGCCGACAATTTACCGGTAAAATCCGTCCCGCCCGGGCGGCCGCCGGGCGGGGCGGATTTTTGCCGGTAAAAATTGTCGGCCGGGGAGACTTTTCTGGGGGGGGGCGATCCTATAATGGGACACCGGCAGTGTGTCGGATGCTTCACGGTTGCTGGTCTCTCGCCGGAACCGCCTCTCCGCGCCCTGTGTGAGGGTTTCCGCCGGCATCAAACCAACGTGCCTTTACCCCACCGCCGACTCAGCACCACTTCGGCTTCTGCACAGCCTGCAAGCAGCTGATATCACATAGACGCAATGGACGTACCTCCAGGTCTTCGCTATCACGTGTGTTTCAGGCGGTGGCATTGCGTGACCACTTACTTCAGAGTACACCGCGTTCTCTCTGCATGGCGCTTTTATGGGCAATATTGGAGTCAATAAAAATAATAATAAAGATAATGATAATAGTAATGAATGTGATTTAAAGGTCAGGTGAAAGCTGTTAATGACATGCAGTCACACATTGAGTGCTGATGTATAAACAACCGGGAGTAGTGTTCTGGACGACCACACATTTACCGGCAGATGAGGCGGCGGAAAAGCGCTGACCCGGCTGAGTGAAGTTGAATAGCTGGTTCAAGTAATTAGGTCAAAAACTACCTGGCGTGACCCGGTTTTTAATGGCATCTTGCAGCACTATTGTACCGGACAGCAAAACCGTGAAACAGCGTGTCACCGATCGAGGCCAGACGTAACCAATTACTTCACTTTACCGTTGTTAGCTTATTCTGCTTATCGAAAAAAACTGGTTCAGTTGAGTTGAATTGAGTCGGATCTTTAGCCATAATCAGTGCGTAGAGTGAATGAAAGCGGAAGGAATCGTTTGCTGCAAATTTGCCGCCCAGTTCTGGCGGCGCCAAGCGGAGTGGACAAATGACTTGCAGATGGTCGTGCGTTAGACGAGGTGTGACGTCGCCGGCTGCAGCAGCAGGCAACTCGATACCGTCTGCATCTCATCTCTGGCATCAGTCTCGCTGTGTGCGTGGGTGTCTCTTCCGATTGTGTTCCGTCCTGTACTGCCGTGCGATCGAGTGCATTCGACACGTGCAAGACACATTCTGCATCCGAGCAAAATTTTTAGCATCGTTAGTTTTTTTAGCGTCGTGGTACTCCGCCGATTCTGGTGAAAGGGAGTCGCGACCCTTCCACGAAGAGCCAGAGACAATTCTGTTTTAATCAGCACTCAGTTTCGCACTTTGACATTGTTTTTTTTGCACTGAGCACTGCTGGAGTGTCCACCACCCACTACTGGTCTGGAGTCTTCAACTTTTTGAAGTTTGACAATTAATGCACCGAAAAAGAAGAGTTGGTCGAGAACGTCGCTATGAATAAAACTCATCATTCACCAAGGGTGAATATACACGTGTAAAAAGTTGTACAATACAAAATGGTTAGGATTTAAGAAGTTGTATACTGTACACGAAATTATGCTAAATAGGCTAATTGTATCAACGGTCGTCGATACAACTACAACACCGTGAATGACAGATTGTATTGCAGTGTAACCGTGTCTTTACAGCAACGAAATTATTTCTTTGCTCTTCGACATTTTTCCATAAAGTTATTTCAACAATTCTTCAGGACTTAAACTTTTCGGAACAGCGACAGCCTGTTACAGGGACTACTCGATAAGAATAAAGGTCCACTTGGCCCGTTATAATTGAACGACAAACTCTTGCCAGCAGTTTGCGCTTGCTGGCGAGTGGCGACGCAGGCCAGGCGCAGACTTCGTCCCTACGAGATTTAGAACGCGACCGGAAATGGCATCCTTATCGACACTGTAAACCCATTTGGATTTGGACGTCGCAGCAGTGCGATCTAAACGTAAACGATTTGAAGCGCTGTCGGAGGAAGTGCATGGTAGATCTGAACCGGTCATCCTGAGTGGCTTGGACTGGGAGTGGGGGGGCTGCAGGTTGGACCGGCGTTCGTCATTCAGACCGTGCACACTAATGACACTCATGTGTGAGGAGACCTGAGCGTTCCTTCCGTCCGGTGCACTGATTACTTACCGCGGCTCGCATTGCAGCGCACATCCGTGATCCACGGACTACTCCATAATCTAGACGTCCCTGCGTGATCCGTCGGTTGATCAACAGAGTCGCTTTTGTCAAAGACGATCTACTGCTAGGAGGAGGTCTGTGGATGATGCATGCCGTCACAGACCAGTGCCCGGATGTTGGGGAGGCGTCATTCTCAAGTGTCCGTCGACAGACACGAAACAGAATATCAGCAGCGTCTACTTTACTCTAGGCTATACAGCCTACCTGGCATCATTGACGTGCACGCTTTCCGTATACAGGCGCGCACCACTTTGTCGTCTCCGGAATTAGCCCAGCCACCGTGCAGGATTTTTTTTGTTTCCTGTCTTTGTTTGGCTGTTTTTTTGTCTGTTTATTTTTCTTTTGCCTTCATACTGAACTTCGCTCGATAAAATTGAGTCATTCTCACAGTCATACAATGTATTGAAATTTGGCGCTCCGCACCAGCTGAGATTCAGGATTTGTATGTCAACGATTAATCTTTCACGCATGATTATGAAAGGTCTATACTTTTTGAGTGTTTCCATCATCTGCGCTTAATGAAGATTTTCATTAATCTCTCTTTCCTGTTACTAGGCTACTATAGTAACCCATTCGTGCTTTTGCGTTGCTTTAGATCCGATAAAGTACGACGGCGGCAGAAGATCTGAAACGCTCGTTGACAACAGCAATACGCCAGGTTTGTTAAGTTAATGTCTTGACCATCACACTCAGAATAAGTTGCTGGTTAGACGGCATAGTGGGCACTCTGCGGCCATATTACATTCTCTCAATCGAGGCATCAGCATGTGTGAAAATCCTCGTTCCCATCGAACATGCAGGCGTTTTGTGTATGATTTTTGCTGCTTGAACTAATGAATTAATGAATTTCCATTGTCATGTTGGAATTGGTGTATTATTTGTTCTGATGATATAGCAACGAAGTTAACTCGATGGTGACAGTGGCGTAGCCTGAAATTTCAATTGTGAAGAGCCTCGTCTCCCATCCCTTCTCCTCTCTTCCCTCTTTTGTCCCTCCTGTCCTCTTTTTTCTCCTTATATCTCTACCTCCCCTTCTCCTGTCTTTCCCCTTTTCTCTCCCCTTCCTTCTGTTAGAAGTAGTATTCCCTAAAATCCAGTTAGGAGGTCTAGGGGAGCGCTGCAATCTCCCAGATCTCCCCCAGCGGGGTCTGGGGCGGAGCCCCAGCCGAAATCGAATTTGATGCATTTTAGCTTTAAAAGATGAAATCTGGTGACAACAGTTTTAATTATTTTTCGCAGAATAAACTGACCAATTTGGCAAATATAGTGCAATTTAAACGTATGCTTATGTTTTGTCATGCAGGCGGATTGGAAGGCTGGGCTTCCTATCCGCCCTTGTCCATGCCACTGGATGGTGACGATTTCACGGTTATCTGCGTTACTGCCAGCAGTTTAATAGGTCGCCACAGTCGTGAAAAACGCCAAGCTATATAGCTGCTGTTGTTGAAACATTTTAAGAATTACCGAAACACATCGAGAACATTGGCTTAATTACGGTCAGCTATGGTACATCAGTAGGCCTACTATAGTAAACTTACTACATGGTCGCATTAATGGTATCAGATCTCGAGGCAGACCAAAACGACGCTGGTCAGATGGTGTAAAGGACTGAACTTGTTTATCGATTCCGGAGTGCATCACGATGGCTAGGGACCGAATAGCACGGAAATCCTTTGTGTAGTCATTACTGATCTTTAGTCTTCAGAAATGAGAAAGAACCAACGACAACGTACCGTGTGTAGTTGTAAAGTGCGTTTGCCATGGACTCGGAATACAGAATCCATGCTGAAGAAAGTCTTCACTCTTCGGGTCACAGTCGCTGCAGTTTGCACTCTGCAGTTGGTCGTTTATTGCTGGTACATGTGGAACTATTAAGCAAACACGACGACGCGCCCGATGACAGCTGGTATAGCGTCGTTTAACGCTCTTCTTAGAACACACACAAATAGACAGACGGAATGTCATCTAGACGGACACGCGGCACTTGCTATACGGTGTGACCCCCAGCAGTAGCTCGTCGATGATGATTAACTGTTGTTTTTACGGTCATTCTTCGTTGGCGGGCCGTCTGTAGCCAGCAGCGGTGCCGCGCGAAAATATTCAGTTTGACGTGTTCTTGGACCGAATGACAAATAGCCGCACGAATATCTCCGCCGGCGTTTTGCCAGCAGCTCCCCTTCTCCTATGACGTACAAGTGTTTACGAATAAAAAGAATATCGTACTAATGTATTTTGTTCAGATTTTAAAACCACAGCGCGTAGGCTGCAAATAGCTTGCATCACGCGTTGGTCTATGAATATTTCGTTTTCTTTCTTTATTCTCGTCCTCCTTCTTTAGTAAGTTATCACGTATAGTCGAAATAAGTTGCAACTCACTGAACTCAGTGTTAAGTACACAACTGCTCACAAGACAGTTCTTTGACTATAAAGTGCTATTTAAAGCGAAAATGTGCAACATTTTGAGAACGCAGTCTGAAATGCACTCTGTTTAGTTTCAGGCTGTCGTCAATCGTATTCACGTCCCGCAGTGACCGTTCAGCCGTGTTTACGATCTCGGTGCAGTATTTACGGCCTGTTCTGACTTATTCTGATATAGTTGATAGGCCAGGCAATCCCTAAACATTGTCGCCTACGCATGGTTACATTGTCGAATGATTGAAGCAATGCTAAGCTTTTGCGTTCGGTGTCTCATTCTTGCTTTTTGAATTATATTTTCGTTGACCACACGTCGCAATATGTGTTAGGCAATAAACCCGCTTGATCCTGTAAATTTGCGAATTAACCGACTACTACGACGCGCAGATAGGCCTAAACTGTGTCGCAAGTCGTGTAGGAAGGATCACATTTGAGCAATTTCTGAGGGCGATGGGTCTAACCAATAGGCAAAGTAACGTTTTTGTTAACTTGATGCATCTGCGCATTTAACCCACTTAGTCTTTGACATAAACACCGTGACATAGCGTGTATTTTAAGGGTTATTGCTTATAACTGTACTAAATTCGTATCTGCTTGTGCGTCATCTGCGATATTATAGGCACGCCATGCATGCATCAAAGCCGTAGACAATCGTGATGTCGGCATCGCGTTAATTTCTTTGTCCTGTAATTAATTATTACGGACAATAAATCAATTTGAAGACAATAAATAAAACCGAAAGTCATTGATCATGCAGCTAATATCAGCTTGGCCAGTCCTTCCCAGCAGCCTGGTGGCGTACAAAGTCTCTGACTAAAGTTGGACAACTAGAAAGACGCGTGCTTGCAGTGTCTGCGCGCCGTTAAGCTCAAATTCCATCACGCCAACTTTCACCGAAACTTCCCCGCGAAGAAAGTCGTGGACACAAATCATGAAAGTCGCGTACACAAACCATCTCGACATGTCGAGATGTTTGTCGCAAAGTCGTCGTAATGGAATTTGGGCTTTACTCGTTATGACAGAAATTCCTGGCTACGCTTGAACCAAGAAGTCGTTCATATCACTGCCCAGTGCTACTCGGCTATATGCTGCACTCAAGTACCTCGCCAGTCGGCGCCCTGGGACTCCCATGGAATCAGTCTCTACATGTAGTATTTATCTTCGACCGTCACCGACACTTTTGATAAGCTTCTGTCTGACAGATACTCGGTCGACCTGCATGGGCTCGTGCTAGTTAAGTGAGGACATACAACGCAAAAGACCTTTAGTTGTTTGGTTCAGCGGGTCGCCTGCATACGGTCGTGGTAGCCAGTGGCTTCTGTCCCTATACCTGATGGGCGCAGCTTGCGCCCATTGAAAAATAGGCGGGGGAGTTTTGTTACGGGTGTAGATCCAGGGGCGGCGATTATAGGG
>Ga0209367_1008104_pt1 | contig 14388 bp, 9 predicted proteins | sample WorMetLIZISLAND2_FD_187412 | JGI IMG/M metagenome (GOLD analysis project Ga0209367, IMG submission 187412) | Marine gutless worms symbiont microbial communities from Max Planck institute for Marine Microbiology, Germany - Olavius geniculatus... ... | reverse complement strand
CATTATTTTTGGTGCAAATATTTTTTACACATCTGCCTATCAAAAGACCGTTTTAGTTTTCACCTCACTTAATGTATGCTTCTGCATTACCTGGAAAAACGAAAAACAAACCATATGTGCATTAAAATGAACAAAAAAACTTCAATAAAAGTTATATCTTCAGACCTGTGTCTCCTAACAGCCAGTTGATTACAAGGTTTGACTGTTTTGCAGCACTGTGATAACCAGATGACCTTCAGGAATGTTGATGAATTAAAAAAGTGACTGGTGAAGTCTGGATTGGTCTGGAGCAGAACATTATTTACACTGCTGTCAATAAAAGGAGAAACCATCTCTGTGCCTGTGGTTCTGACACTTCAAACATTTTTTACTCTACTTACTTAGCACTTAGATCCTAAAGTCCTTGACAAGGTAGCAAAAGTTCGCCATCTGCTTCTGTTTGTACCCACAGCCCAAACGCTGTTCCAATCGACTCCTCGGTCCACCAGGTTTTTTTAAAATGTAGACCGCCAAGTCTTCGTTGGACGACCTCGTCGTCTGCCACTACCACGAGGGGTCCATGACATGGCGTGATTGGCTGGTCGTCTAGGTGGCATCCTGATGATATGGCCTGCCATCCGAAGTCGTCTCTCTGTTACAATGTCCTGTAACTTTCGCTGACCAGTCCGGCTTAGCAACTCCATGTTAGTCACGTGGTCCTTCCATGTAATGCCCAGAATTTTCCGTAAGTTGCGCTGTTGCAAGACATCAAGCTGCTGACATATTCTAGCTGTACTCTTCCAAGTCTCGCTGGCGTATATGGCTGTACCGCTGTAGAGACAATGATGGAGGTGTAGAGGTCCAGTTTAATCTTGAGGCTAAACGTGCTGGATCGCCACACGTTGTCAAGTCGTCGGAAGACTGCTGCTGCTTTTACCAGTCGATTATATCTGCTTCAACATCTCCGTCCCTAAATATCACACTTTCCGGGTAGGTGAATCTCTCTACATATGCTATGTTCACTTGTGCAACGGCTATTGGCTATGGTGATGAGCGCTGGGTGACTCCCATGGCCTTCGTTTTTTTCCCGGCTTATATTCAGTCCAACTTGTGCACTTTGTTCCTCGACCTTGGTAGTCATCTCTTGGCATACGTTCTCTTCCCCCGCCACTATCGCTATGTCATCAGCAAAGTCTAAGTCCGTTAAGCGGTTCTGCTTCTGCCAGACGATGCCGTACTCCGACTTGTCCATAGTTCTGCGCATGACGAAGTTGATGACTATGATGAAGAGGAACGGTGAAAGGATGCGGCCTTGTCGAACCCCTAAGACAATCTCAAAGAATGTAGGCAGTTGAAAAATGGACAATTAGATGAACTGTCAGCCCAAGTGACAGAAATGTAGAAAAATGTGTTTTATGTCTTGTTTTGGTTAAGTAATAATGCTCCCTTGGACAAAAATACAATATTTTGTTAATTCTGTTTTTCCCAGGTAGTGCAAAAACAGACATTGCGGGCGGTGGAAAATTAAACAGTCATTTGATGGCCAGATGTGTCAGAAATATTCCTGTCAAAAATTATTGAAATCTGATAATTTTACTTTAAGCTACAGTCGAAAATGTCCAGGATGTTTTTTTTGCCGGACAAGGTGTATATGGGCCAAACAACAATGAAAAAGTTGATGCATCTAAAAGTTTTATTTAATTGGTTCGCTACTGCAGTAATCATGCAGTACAACGTTGGGTCGTTTATAAAAAAGTATTATGTATATTATACAATATTGAAGTGATATTAACTGCTACACTGTGGATGAAATAACAGTCGAAGGTAATAAACAGTTTGCCAATTACTGTCAATATTCGCACATGCATTTATTTCCTTAGTAAATTTTAAACAGTTTTGTTGATTGCAAGTCGTCCTATAGATTACCTGAAGCGCCCGTTTGAAATCAGTGACGGATTTCGTTTTAAGTAAAAAAGTGTTAACAAATACAATAACAAATTTAAAATTAAGCCTCTACGGATATTGACATTAGCAACAAAATTGACCCAGTTGTTTTTCGATACGCGTTACTTATTACGTTAAAAAGTTTTTGAATGTGCAAAATGACGATGTTGTCTCACCAAAAAATTCGTAACTTTGCAACAGTAAAAATATCAAATGTGGCTTGGCCGTTTTATGTACGTAAAACAGGTAATAAGTGTATGAAATTTTCCTTTACAATTTCGAGCTGTCGCTCAGAAAATGGCAAACGACTTCAGAGGGATTGCTTGTTGGCACACCCTGTAGGTGGGCGGGTCTGCGAGCATATGACGGATGCACGTAATATGCGAGTCTGTCGACGAAAACTCGAGACAGCAGCAGCAACAGCTGCTGCAAATCATCGAAGACGAATATGACCAACTATTGCGTACGACAGGGATCAAGATTTATTGTATATAGTGGGCATTATTGAAAAGCAAAGTATTCATCACGCCAGTGACGTCGCAGACTTGGACAGATTTCCATATCCGGCGGAAACCGCTCGAACGTCACACGTGCCGCAGTCGGCCGTGTACCCGCCAAATCCCAACTTACGCAGTCCAGATCGCAACGTGCGATATTGCTACGTCGTAGGCCTAATACAGTTCTTGTGATGCAATATCTACGCTGGCAGGCCTACTGCAGCTTTTCGTTGTACTTGTAATTGTACTTGATGATGATGAGCTCTGTAGCTTTCGCTTTATATGCCCACATCTGACCAGTGTCTGTCCAATCTGTTCTTGAAAGCATTCACTGATGGCGCCTCGATTAGCCTACATGTTGTGGTAAACTATTCCAGTTTCCAATAACTCTGGAACTGAAGAATGTTCTGCGAGCAGTTGTTGAACATCTGGGCATAAATAGTTTCAATTGATGTCCACGTAGACCATGTGAGTCCGTAGCCAACTGAAAGAACTTCTGGTTGTCAACACGTTCCTTCCCAGTCAAAATTTTATAGGTTTCGATAAGATCGCCTCTGATTCGTCGTTGTTGTAATGAATGCAAACCGAGTATCTTCAACCGTTCTTCGAATAATTTTTTTCATTTTAATTTTTTGACCAATTTTGTCGCTCTTTGCTCGATTCTTTTTAAATTATCGATGTTTTCTTCAAATGCGGTGACCAAACTTGAACACAATATTCTAACTGTGGACGTATGTATGTTTGGTACAGTACCATAAAATCTTCTTTATCTATTACTTTAAAGTACCTTCTAATCATTGCAAGAACTGACTGGACTTTCTTTACTGACTAAACGCACTGCTTCTGAGACTTCAGATTTTTCGTTATGTATATTCCTAGATTTTTTCTTTATTTGTCGACTCGAGTGTTGTGACTTCTGAGCCATCCTTCATTGTTTAACTGATTGATGGCCTGTGACCAATGTGCATAACTTTACATTTGATTGGGTTAAATTTCAGTAACCATTTCTCTGACCACTGTACCAATCTATCAAGGTTTTGCTGTAGTGAAACAGCATCGTCATGGCTGGCAATCTTAGTCCAGATCTTCATATTATCAGCAAACATCCTGATACTGTTTTTAACCCAATCTGGCAAGTCCTGTACAAATATCAAAAACAGAATCGACCCCAGCACTGAGCCTTGCGGAACGCCACTGATTACATCAATCCAGTTTGAACAGCTGCCACGAACATATACCTTCATTTTCCTCTCGTGCAAAAAATCCTGAATCCAACGGAATATTTCTATACCCAGACCTAATCCCCTGATCTTTTCTAACAATCGTTAGTGCGGAACGGTGTCAAATGCTTTACTATAATCGAGATACACAACATCAATACCATAACTTTCTTCAATTAACCTGGTTTATTATTCGAACGTTTCAAGTAAATTTGTTAACCTCGACCTGCCCTTCACAAACCCATGCTGACAGTTGTTGTAGAAACCACTTTTATCTAGGAATTCTGTTGTCTCATCCTTGATAATCGACTCCATAATTTTACATGGGACTGATGTTAGTGATACTGGTCGGTAGTTACCCGGATCACTTCTGTCGCTCTTTTTAAAAATAGGGCACACTGATGCAAACTTCCAATCCGGTGGTAATTTACCGCTCTGTAGTGATTTATTGAATATTATAGACAGTGGCCTGGCAACAGTGTCTGCGCAGTTCCTCAACACTGCCGGATGAATTCCGTTAGGACCCTGAGTTTTGTCTTCCTTCAGCGATAACAATTTTTTTTCTCACAGTCTCTAAAGTTATCTCAATCTCCAAGTGTTCCGTCGGGCATTGCTGCTCGTTGTTGTTATCTTCTGTTGATGCTAACGGCTTTTCTTGCACCAAAACGTTGCCGAAGCTTTCTGCCAAGATCTGTGCAGCTTCCTGGTCTGTCTCTGTTAACTTACCATTTCCTGCACTCAGACTTGCCACTTTGTCTCTCACTGTTTTTAGTTTCTGCATGCATCCATAGAATCTTTTTGGTTTTCCTTTAAATGACTTGAGAATTCTCTTCCTGTAATCTGCTTGAGTCTCTTTGATCTGCTTGTTGGCTTTGTTCCTCAGTGACTTCTATTCCTTGTAATTGGCTTCAGTTGGAATGGTACGATACTTTCTCCATGCTTTACATTGTTTCTGTATTTTACGCTTCGTTGACCTAAACTTGATGCTTAGTAATCGGTATAACGTGGTCAAAAATGGCGCTAATGCTGCTTCTTCATTGAATTTGATTGCTGTAAAGACAACGACTTTTATCCCAAAGGTCGACGCATTGGCGTGAAACTGTGTAGGCCCCTATGACGCGCTGGCAGTTACATCAGCATTATTTACGCCAAGATGTTTTTATGTTGTCCAGAATCCGGAGTGTCATGCAATTTCGGTGAAACATCTGAACTGTTAATCTCGTTATTGTAATGGATGTGGGCCTATAGGCTACTAGCTGGACGTATGGACATCACGCAGAACCGGGATTAGCAACAATACGATGAAGACAACAACATTACGTGTCAACGAGCTTTGACATTTTTTTCCTCTAGACTATTGTCATTATGGCGTTCAGCACGCATCGATTTCCCTGCAGTCTAGACTGCGTTTACTTCAGCCTCGCGACGACAAAGCTACAAAAGTTTAATTTCGATTTCTCACATTCGCTTCGCAGCAGTGATATACACGGCGTTTTTATAAAAAGGACCCCCTTTTTCTTTCTTTCATAATTCACTCAAATGATGATCAATTTACACAAACTTTTTAACAGTCGTAGCTGGAGAAATACTAATTCAAAATATTTTAAAATAATTTGGAAGTTGATTAAATATTTTTTGCTAGTCATGCCGTAACGCTGACATCATAATGTGTCATGGGTACAAACTTGCTTGTCTTAACTAGTCCTGTCAGTTGCTACCCTGCGTCGATGGTAAACTTTATCTGGTTCACTGATGAAAGATGTTTAATGTATCAGCACTAGGAAACATTGGGTATAAAATTAGGCGTCTCCTGGTCCAAAAACGGAACCATTTTGCAAGCTTGGTGTGCTAGTACTGTTTTGCTCAAACATGTGAAAGTCCAACTATCCCCACAGACACGTAAATGCGATCGCTTTGCACGTTTTTTGTGGCTGCAACTGTAAAACTTCAAAAATTTGTCATCAACGAACCTGATTTTTCACCATTGGAGCAGGGTACTAACAGACAGCACCAGTTCAGACTAGCAAGCTTGTACCCGTAACACATTATGACGTCAGCATTACGTCACGACTAGCAAACAATATTTAATCAACTGCCACATTTTGTTTAAATATTGTGAATTAGTATTTTTTATCTACAACTAATAAAAATTTCGTGTAAATTAATCATTATTTGAGTGAATTATGAAAAAAATAAAAAGGGGTCGTTTTATGAAACACCGTGTAGTTTTCTAAACCATGGTATTGGTGCTCGAAAACGAAAAGATTATGGTTTTGGTCTTTAAAAGTCTTAATTTACTGTTTCACACAAAAAAGTTAGAAGTAAGATTAGAGAAAAAAGTGAAAAAAGACAGCGAGTTGGTCGCTAAGCTGCCTGTCCGATGTGTCCGTAAGATCCGCGCGACGCCAGATCAGGCGTTAAGGTAAGCTAATCCACGCAACAGGAATCTGTCAATGTCTATTAGTGCTGGACAAGAAAAGTCCCCAGACAACAAGACATATAGTCTATGCTACAGTTAGATTCGTCAATCAATGCAGAACAGTTCACTGTTGTCGAAACTTTTCAGTGTTGCAATTCAGCTTGAGTTCACAGACAAACTGGTAAAACTTAATAAGCGTTGTTATGCTAGTTTATTAATCTAAATAAAATTATCGTCTGATGGCTGGTGCGTATTGTTTAGCCAAACATCCAGATTTTGCAAGGAAATGTAGCAGCACATTTTAGGCGTTAATTTTATTTTTTTCTGCAGTGTACTTGAAAAATTTAAAATATAAGAGTAAAATAGCTATTAAAATATTTTAATTTTGCTAAAAGTGTCACGAAAATACTTCAGTCGCAGAAAGAAAAAAGTTTTTGTGTGTAATACTACACAGGTCCAAAGAAAAAAGTTAGCGACATTTATACCGTAATGAAAAGAAAGTAACTACTGGTTTACAAGGTAGGCCAAAAATGGGGTCACCTTGTTTTGCGGCAGGTAACTTCAGAAGTATTGATTGCCCGGTACATAAATTATAGACACCAAATTGGCACATGACGCTATAGATAGGGCCATTTTATTACGCGCGACAGCAGAATGCTTCGTGCGTCTTAGCCATCGTCGAGGTGTCCGTCCGTCCGTCTGTCCGTCTGGCACACTGTGGTATTGTGTGAAAACGGTGCAAGCTAGGATTACGAAATCTTCAATGTTGGCTGCCTCAAGGACTGTGGTTTTTCGTGACAAAATTTCGTGCCTCTGGATGCGAGGGTTCTCCTCAAACGAGGGCGTCAAAAAAGGCACCTTCTCTAAAAAACGATACTTTGCCGCTATTGGTTCGTATAGTGTGAAAACGGTTGCAGATAAGTTCAGACATGCTGATTATTATAACAAGCACTGGTCACGGGCTTTTTAGCTTTATCAACATTGATGACCTTGAACGACCTTGAACCCCCAAAATAGGGATTTTTAGTGAATTTTTCGCAATTTTTGGCTGCAATGCACATTTCAAGAGTGAATTGCGGCGAAATGCCTAAAAATAGAAAGATAGACCAAGACAACCTGCGTATGAAATTTTCAGCATTAAACGCAGATTGTAGCAGTCCAAGTGCCGACCCCTTAGGTTTAAGGATGCCTGCGCACGCGAACGTCAAAAGGGGTACCCTTCTAAAAGTGATTATTTTACTGATATTGGCTTATTTAGCGTGAAAACAGTACTGTTGCAGATAAACACAGACATACTACTTATCATAACAAGTACTAGTGACGAGCTTTTTAATAGTGTCAACATCGATGACCTTGAATGTCCTTGAACCCCCAAAATAGGGGTTTTAGTGTTTTAAAACTGTTATTTTGCATTTTTCGGCTGTGACGCACATTTCACTGATAAGGCTAAAGATAGACCTGGACAACCCGCGAACAGGAAATGCTAATGCTGTCGTGCGTCTCATGAGCTATGCTCAAATTACTTGTTAAAAGTTGTTTCATACAAACTGATAGTCTAATCTTATGTTAAGAATGAAATGGCATTAATAAAAATGTCACAATGAGCTATTTCGATTTTCAGGAGATCTGTTGCAGCGTGAATGCTGTGACGAGTGTAAATTGTTGCTATAGCAACTAGACCACATCTCGGCAGCATGAGATAGCACAAAGCCAGAATAACGCCTACAACATCTTCGATATTACGGTAATTTATTCACGGTATAACGTAATGATTCGTTCTTAAACGTACATTATTATGTTGCCGGATAAAGTAGATATCATGTCGAGCTGGACTCAATAATCGCAGTAGCCACATCAGCACTACTAAGTAGGCCTATTCTGCTTAATGGGGTGTTTACACGATCCAGCAAACGTCCAGCAAACTTCCAACAAATGTACTCAAAATACACGTGTTAATGCTGGACGTTTGCTGGACGTTTGCAGGATCGTGTAAACACCCTATAACATTTCGTTTCTGACAGAAAGTAGTTGCAGCGCAGTTTAACGCGATCACGTTTCTGCGGCAGGTATACACGGAAAACAACAAGCGCAGAATGGAGACGCGGTCACGACGGACGACAACAGCGATCAAGATGATAAAAGAAATATCTCGCCCGGTTGAGACCAGTTATTCCAAGGTGACAATCGTCGGCTGTGGACAGGGCGGCATGGCTGCAGCCTTCTCGATGTTGACGATGGGCGTTTGCAGCGACCTGGCGTTGTGTGACACACGAAAAGATGTCGTTGTTGGCGAGAAAATGGATTTGCTACACGGACTTGCCTTCCTTGGCCGCCAAGTGCAGATTGAAGCAGACACCGACTTCTCTATATCTGAGGTAAATAGGTCTACTGTTGATCTACGTTTTAGCCGTCAAAGTCACTGACAGTGAAGGTAAATGTTCAACTACAGTGTTTGAACATTTACGTTTGAACCAAATGTACTTGCTATACAGCGCTGCTTGCACAGTCCATGACCAGGAACACCTTCAATCTTGAAAGTAGCAATTGACTCGGATCAGTTGATAGCTGATAGACTATATTGTCACTCACTGCATAGCATGATGTGGCCCTGATCATCCACTGTCCGTACTAGCGACCAACTGGACCCTCGGTGCAGCAAGCCAGCGCCACAATCAGCTTGGTTTCATATTTACAACGTAGGGCTACTCCTTACTAAAATATCAGGCTAACGGCTGGGGTAGAAAATAGCACGAATTTTGAATGCGGATGTGCGGGTACGGTACGGTACGGTATGTACATACGAACACGAACTGCTGTAGCAAATGCTGCTGCACTTGCATGTATAGTAGGCCTGATGTGCAGCGCCTAATGGTGTGTGACGCGCATCGGAATAGCCATCATTAATAACTGATAATCATGTCGCCTACTGATACAAGATGTTCTGTATGATTTTCTCGTCGCAGGAACAGATGTGGGTTGCTGAATAACAACAATAACGCTCTTGAGGTTTTCTCTAATTGGGCGCTATAGAAATTGACATATTCATTCATTCAAACAGACTGATTGTACTTTTGCTTTTCTACAGAATTCGTGTCACGCTGCTTATGCCATCTTTTGTAGGCTTACACGGTAATAATTGAGCTGAAATAATCTACTTTCAAATCTTCGGAGACGCGATACTGAAGTAGTTCACATTTTTACGCCGAGTGCCGACTTGACGTGCGGCTGTCCGACTTGTTTACAAGCGTTGACGATGAATTAGGTCACTGCACTAGCCGTAATGGCGTGATAACGCGAGACATGCGTCGTATATGATGAGATTATGTCCACTAAACTTGATTTGTTCATTTTTGAACCGAAAATTGGCATACCAGTATCTCCAACGTGCCCCAAAGATCGTTTACACCAATACTAATTATTGTAATTTTTTTTGTTTTTTTGAGTTAAGACCACTGCGGGACAGACGGGAAAACAGATGGACAAGCAAGACGCAAATACGCCTATACCATCTGACGGCCGCATAATAAACGAAAGCTAATTGATTGATTGGACACAAAAAGTGACAAAAGACGTCTAATTGTCGCGGTGCAACTGTGCTGACTGCAGGATTCTCGAGTGATCATAATGACGGCTGAAGCTCCTCAGAACGAAGAAGATGCCGTGCACAAGTGCGGAAGGCCGTTCGACTCACGTCTCGACATTGCGCAGAAGAATGTCGCGGTCTTCAAGGACATCGTCCCTCAACTGGTCAAGTACAGTCCGGACGCTGTCATCATCGTCGTCACTTACCCGTGCGACATCATGGCCTGGGTCACGTGGAAGCTCAGCGGGCTGCCTAAACATCAAGTCTTCGCGTACGGCACAATGCTCGACACATCACGTTTCCGTCATCTGCTGTCCTGGCACTTCAATGTTGCTGCCCACAACGTCCACGGGTTAGTGTTCTTTTGAAGCATACAATGTGCAATGTGTTTTGAAGCACCCAGTGATGTGCTTAGTGCACATGATGATCACTGCTACTTTGACGCTCCACGGATGCCGCAATAATTTAAGGAACAAATACATTTGCCCCTGCTAATTGTGGTCACAACCTTGAAACTTAACCAATGCATTTAACTTTGATAAGCCTATAGATTGTGGTGCTAAAAAGTCATTTTCTAGTGCTTTGTTTTTGTATTACGTTTTTGTCAGATGTCAACCGATTTTGCTAATTTTTGGCAGAAATATACCTCACTGAATTTGAAGCAAATAGGCCTACACATGCACAGCGTCGCACACCCCACAGCAGCTAGTTTTATATGTTCACGCCGTACCGTGTAATAACTAGCAACGATTTTTACGTCAAATATAATACATAAGTAACGGTTCTCACACAGGTCGTGACAGGCGCACAGCCGTGGTCGATTGCCTCGTGCTCATCAGTGACATGCTGCTGCAGACAAACCATGCAGCAATCAGAGCCGCTGATTGTCAACTATAGCGTATATAATCTTTCTACAAACAATTACGGCTATACATAACACAATGTCATGATGCAGCTATATCGTCGGCGAGCACGGCGACAACAGCGTGCCCATCTGGAGCAACGTCAACATCGCAGGCACGCGACTCAAGAGCATATTTCCACCAGCCGCCGAAGATCCATATGACTACGAGAAATGGAGTCAAGTTTACCAGGAAGTGATCAACGCAGCAAAAGAGATCATCAAGCTCAAGGGATACACGAGTTGGAGCACGGGCATCCTGTGTGCTAAGCTGGCAGAAACCGTCATCCGAAACCAGGTCTATTTCTCGCGCTATGCATAGGCCTATCACGTTAGTTCACCTTACAGCAGGCCCGTCGAGAGCCACAGCGGGGCCCGGGAAAACATTCTCGCGAAACCCCTATGGAGAGAAAATTTCTAAATTTTTCTTTTTAAGATTACGCACTCTACTGTACTTTATATTTTTTGAGCGACGGCGGGTCTCCCAAACGACACGGGACCCGGGGTAACTTACCCCTCTACCTCGCCCTCTCGACGCCTTAAAGTCGATGGCAACGTCGTTAAGCTACGTTTTGAACTATTGTATCTGGCTATTTTGTCCAGCACTGATGACGTAGCCTATTTAATGTTGTATAGTAGATGTTGACAGCGTTAGTGCGTTATATACATCGTGCAAAAAACCCTACATGCAAAATCTCAATCTCACTTAGAGCGTCAGTCTGTTCTTCCACTCGAATTTCGCCGTTTGATCCAGTTCAATGGCAAACAACTCGTGCTTATAACGTCCGTGTAGCGTGTACGAGCGTCATAGTTATCCAGCAATTTGATTTTTTTGTTCAGGCCAACAAAACTGCTTGTTTTTTGCTGAAAATTCAGGCCTTGGTTGGCTCGGTCCGTTTCACAGACTTTTTAGCAACCCCATTTTCACTGTCATTTTTCAAAATCCAAAAATATACAGCTGGCCATTGGCTAATGGTACGTCGACAATTGAGCGGCCGTTTAAGTTGAACAGTTCGCACTTGAGAATTTTGATCTTCCAGTGGAACCTTGAATCAATTCAGCTTATAATCATTTTGACTGAAGCGAGTTTAAGGCCGCGTGGTACAAAGGTCTGATGTTGGTAGTCTACTGTGTGTGTGTATGTAGAGGAGCGTGTTCACGTTGAGCACTCTGCCGCAAGGCTGGAACGGCATCTCGGACGAGGTGTTCCTCAGCATTCCGGTGGTCCTGGGCAACAACGGCATCACGCACCTGCTCAGTCAGAAACTGCGCCCGGACGAGCTTGCGCACGTGAAGAAAAGTGCCGCGGCCCTCCGAAACATCATCGTTAACATCGAACTGGAATAGCCGCTGGCCACCGCCAAAGACATCGTCTCTCTACACTGCGTTTACTCAACACAACTCTCGCTTCGCACAATATAGGGCGTAATACCCTGTAGCATAGCCTCACAGGCAATATTTAACATTCGTTTTGTACAAGATGTCCTACTGATTCTGTTGATGACAGCATAGTAGCCTCTTGCTTCTACCACATCATTGACTTCATTTTCTTAAAGTCAGTGTTCTACAATTATTGTCGTCTCCACCATCTGATAGATCTCGTATTTAATTATTCATGTAAATCTGATATTCATGTAAACTGCCATTTTTGCACGTTTTTGTATTACATAAATTGTCTACTTACCTAGTCAGTGACTGCTATACATGCGATTAATACAATACTAAATGTTATCAGTGAACTATTACTGCCATCTTATTTATAAGGTGTGTACAAACAATGTACACTTACAACGACTTATAATACATTACAGTTAGGCTTAGCAGTCACAAACTTCTAGCCAACGTATGACAGAATGAATTACTGTGACATTGCTTGTTCAATTTAGTGAGTGACGTTAACAAATTACAGCCAAAATCATTTTAATTTTTGACACAAGCAATGCATTACTGACATCATTAACCTGAATGAGAGTTGCTGCTATTTTAAACAAATTAGCTAAATCATCAATTTGAGATGCACAGGTCAGTATTTCTAACTGTTGTATGTTGGTAGCACCAATAAGAAAATGCTAGAAACGTTTAAAATTATTGTGATACAGTAATTCGAATTTCATAACAGTATCAGTTCGAAGTGAAGGTCTGTAGTCATAAATAACAAAAAACAATTTTGTTATACAACCTGGACAAAAGTCAATATCCTAACAATGGACAATCATAATATATCAACTGTCTATACGTTATGTCATGTGACTGCACAGTTAGTCATCAGCTACTGCTGTGCAGAGCGCTGTAACATTTGCTGGAATCTGCCAGTGATCGACAATGACACATCAAAGAATCTGTCTACACAGTTTGACAGACACGTCTCGGTCTTTGCATCTAAGCGATCTTTCAGCCGATCGCCCACACACAAGTCCCAGCATATATCCGTCAGCCGGTGCACCTGACAACACAACAGCAAAATAAGGAATTCACTGTAATGTCAAACATAACAGGACAGAATAATAAAACACTAGAAACAAGCTACTGGCTGCACATCTGATGCTACAGCAGTGGCTGCTTTTACACTAATTACCACACAAAACTAAATTTCTTTCTGCAGATTTATTTCAAAATCTGGCCAGAGCTAAATTTACATCCTCAAATCCCAACAAAGCCAAAGACAGATAATTGTGTTAATTAGAGCATCAGTCTAGTTTTTTTTAAAAAACTAAGTCAAACTAGAAATTTGGGGCAGAGGCCAAAGTGAGTATGGCCAGTGCCATAAGTCTGATTGAGGAGAAAATTTAGGGAGCTGAAATACCCCTAACGGCAAAGCCACATGGCCCAAACTCAAATGCATTAGCATACGCAAAATGAGCACTGTTGACTTCGGGTGGGTAAACATTAGCTGTATAATCTCTGGTGTTAGTGGACCAAAGTTTGCCAAATTTTTTGTTAAACAAGAAGGGATCGTAGTTGATAACACCGTTTTCCACTTGTTTTCTCTATCTCTTCCAGAGATATTCGCAGTTAAAGTCGAAATTTGTCCTAAATCTCATCAAATTTTAGACATTTTTTGCCCTCCCAAATTTTAACGGGGCAGTGCCCCCCCAAAAAAGTTGTACCCACGTTATCATCTCTACCTAGCAGCATGTCATGTGGAAAAGTTTCATGAGACTACTGCCCTGGCTCAAAGTTCTTGCGGCTAATACGCCAAAGTTTAAGCCAATTTTTGACCCCCCAATGTAAAAAATTGTTGGGGGACCCCCGTCCTGTAGGGTGTGTGCTAGCAAGAATTCATCATTCTTTAGTGCATGTAAAAATTTGGGGGTGCAGACCCTGTAGCGGCCAAAATATGGTCTTCCGAAAAAATTGATTTGGGTATGATTACACATCAAATCTGTGTTGATAGTGCATGTCGAAAGTGGGAGGAATCGCAGTGGATCAAGTACTGCATGAAAACGTAAGTCCACTCTGAAAACTACCGTTTCCCGGTAGACTAATAAGTCGCTATATAAGTTAAAACAGTAACTGAACCTATGTAACTTAACTAACCATTATTATGAATCAATACCGATACTCTAAATTATGCAAACAGTACCTGCCCCTGAAGCTGTGCTTTCTGCTGCTCTACTTCCAAGAATTCTTGTAGCTCAGGATCAACCTTGCCTTTGTCCATTGCAGAACACGTCAATGCTGTTAAAAATGCAAAGGTCAACAGACAAAACTAGAAATTTGGGGCAAAGCCCAACATGAGTCTGCCTGGCGCCCTAAGTCTAACTGGGGGAAATTAGGGGGGGTAAAAAAGGGGGGAGAATTTCCCCGGCATCAAAGTCACGTGGCCCGAACTCAAATGCCTGTCT